>Ga0209406_1000012_pt1 | contig 272610 bp, 264 predicted proteins | sample COGITO_mtgs_1204_FD_184808 | JGI IMG/M metagenome (GOLD analysis project Ga0209406, IMG submission 184808) | Pelagic marine microbial communities from North Sea - COGITO_mtgs_120426 (SPAdes) (version 2) | ecosystem: Environmental > Aquatic > Marine > Epipelagic ... | reverse complement strand
TGAATTTTGGGAAGGTGGCAGTCTATCTCCAGAATGGAATGACAATGCAAGAACTCCAGAAGGTGTTTTAGCCAATAACCCTTTAGGTTATGAGCTTTATAATGCTTATTTCAAGCCAGTAATTTCTATACCTAGTAAGGAGATATTAAGAGCTATTTTTCAAGATAATGACCAGGGAGAATCTGGATATACTTCAGATTAAAACTAAAATATCTAAAGCGCTAGGGATTGAACCCTTTAGGTCACACCAAATAAAATAAAAAAAAGGAGGGGGGACCCAAAAGGAAGTCCAAACAAAATAACATCAGAAGTAAAAGATAAACTACAACTACTTATGGACGATTTAATAGCTTCTTTAGATGTAAATGAGTAGATTTAATCAGCGAATTAAGATGCTTCAAATAGCCTTACAATACACTATAACAAGAATGAAACAAGCTACTAATGAAGTACGTGAAGATGATATGGCTGTTTTTTAAAAGAAAACACCTCTGACTAGGAGAGTTTGGATTAAACCCCCCTATGCCAGTTAAGCCTTAAGGACAACCACCTACTTTATAAATCTATAATACTCTTTCTGTCATAACATTAGAGAGGATATTTGAGGTGTAATGTATGTAGTGTAATAAATGCTGAGGTTTGGGGTTATATACTAACTACAAGAACTAGTGTCTAATCTGAAAACGATTCTAAAAAACCCACCCCATGTTTAGAAATCAGATAATGGTTGGAAACTTTTAGCTTTTAAATACAATGTCATAGTCCTACCTCTTACAGAACAAATTAAAGAGATATCTAAGTGTGTCGTTTTAATTAAAACAAGATAAACCTTTCCTTAATCTATTGCCCTAGGTAAAAATTAAACCATACATAGATAGAGGGTTATACCCGCAGTGCCGAAAACAACCCCTAACAAAAGTAGGTACTGCAACAGGAGTTAAAGCCAATAGAATCAATGGTTTAAGGGTCACCTAACTCGCTACAGATTTATTTATATTATAGTGTCCTTGACGACACTTTCAAAAGGCTACAGGTTTAGAGGTGTCAGGTTATACTATCATATCACACCAATAGCTCTAAAATAAAAGTGGATTTAATTTTGGGGATGGGGGTTTGATTTGAGAGTTTTAGGTTGGAATTTTTTGGGATTTAACTGTCTATTTACTGGCAGAAAACATCTATTTACACTCTTTTTGTTATCTTTAACTGTCTAATCACTTGCAATAAAAAAAGGACTACATCTCTGCAATCCTTTGATTTAATAAGGGTGGAAGACCGGGTTCGAACCGGCGACCTCCTGAACCACAATCAGGCGCTCTAACCAACTGAGCTACAACCACCGTATATTACGCCGCAAATATAAAGGATTTTTTCAAAGATTATGTATTTTTTTAAAGCAGTGTTTATTAGATATAATTAATTTTTTTGGCACGTATTTGGCGTAATCTAAAGCTGTTTTTATAAAATAAAAAACAACGCCAAAATTGATTCTATTTTATTAAAATAACAGCCTATTTACTTTATTGATGTTAGTAATGGGTTAAAAAGTTTAACTTTCCATTTTAAATCTAGCTTTTAAATAGCTTTCAGAGAGATTCTTATAGGGATAAAGAGTTAAGAAAAAATATTTGTAAATCTATTAAACGGAAAAGAGTTTTTTAAGACTCTCGAACTGATAAGATCTCCTGTACCAAAATCAGGCGCTCTAACCAAATGAGCTACAACCACCATTTTGAGATGCAAATTTATTTTTTTTAATTCCTATCGCTAGGGTAATGAATTCCGCAGAGCTCACGGATAGAGTCCATAAGTTGCATCAATTCTAGACTATTATTCAAAGACCACTTAGCCGACTCTTTTTTACCCTCTCTAATACATTGACTGGCTTCTTCAATTTCATAAGAGTATCCTTTTCCATTAAATTCAAAGGATTTTGAAATCGTATTCTCCGGGGTAATTAAAGAAATTTTAGGGGTTTCATGCCAGCGACTTTCCATATATATTTCACCCTTCTCACCTGCGATAGTAGCACGCATATCTTCATTGTGAGTAAAGCTAGAATACAAAATAGCATGCGCGTTTTCATACGTTAAAAGAATCGCAAGCTGCTGATCTACTCCACCTGTTGTAAGATGAGCCGTAGCTTTAATATCTTTGGGCATGCCTAGGAGCTGGTAAGCCAAGAATAAAGGGTAAATTCCAATATCCAACAGGGTTCCCCCACCCTTTTCTGGATTGAACAAACGGGAGTCTTCTCCACGATCTAAACCATTAAAACTAAACGTAGCATTGAGGTATCGAACAGCACCAAGCGTGTCATCACTTATCCAATCTTGTACCTGCTCAAAAGAAGGGTTAAATCGAGTCCACAATCCCTCCATTAAAAACACTTCCCTTGAATGTGCTACTGTAAGCATTTTTTTTACTTCATATTCATTCATTGCCAAAGGTTTTTCACATAAAACAGCTTTCCCCTTTTCCATTGCTGCTATGGACAATTTAGCATGCTGGGGGTGTAGGGAAGCAATATAAATGATTTCAACTTCATCATCTTCAAGAAGTTGAGAATAACCGTCATAAAAACGTTTGGATTCGTATTTTTCAGAAAAGACCTTAGCTCTTTTAAAATCAGATGAAGCAACTGCTACCAATTCGGTATTATTGACCAAAAGTAAATCGGAAGCAAATTTATGGGCAATATTTCCCAACCCTAAAATACCCCAGCCGACCGATCGCATGAATTATCGTATTAGGTTGTTCAAATTATTTACCGAAAGAGGTTGTCTTGAGGTAAAGCCTTCCCCTGCTTGAGTTCCAATGAGACGCCCTAAATTATGAGCTCTATAGGTAACACTTTCTATGAAATTAAGACTACTGATAGGAGTCTCTTTTTCTGTTGTATTTGGATTGTGAAATTGACTAGAATAGGCCTTTACAGCTTCCAGTTTGGTATCCAAAAAACCTGAAATATCCAATATAATATTAGGTTCAATTTCATTCCATTGGATATATTCCAATACCAATTTGGGTCGCCATGCATCTTGTTTTTCACCTGTTTCACTCTGAGTTTTAACTTTAGTAAGCCCACTCAAGAAACAAGCATCGTTGACCAATCTGTTACCTTTGCCATGATCTATGTGTCGATCATGGATTGCATTACAAATAACCACTTCGGGTTTATAAGCCCGTATTTTTTGAATTACCGCACGTTGGTGCACCTCGTCATTAATAAAAAAACCATCGCGAAAAGCAAGATTTTCTCTTATACTCACTTTTAAAATAGCTTTTGCTTGTGAGGCTTCCTCTCTTCGAAGTTCAATGCTACCTCGTGTTCCCATTTCACCTTGAGTAAGGTCTATGATTCCTACGGATTTCCCTTGAGAAACCGATAGTGCAATAGTCCCTCCACAACCTAATTCTACATCGTCTGGATGTGCCCCAAAAGCAAGCATATCTAGTTTCATTTGATCGCTTTTTTGTAGGCCTGCAGAAGGTCTGATTTTAAATCATTGATCGCTTCAATGCCTGTTGAAAAACGAATCATTTGTGGTGTAATCCCCTGTGCTAATCGCTCATCTTCAGTGAGTAAAGAGTGTGAAGTTAAATGAGGGCTTAAAGCTGTGCTTTCAACACCCGCTAAACTCATTGTCGGTTTTATAAGCTCCAAACTCAACAGGAATTTTTTACTGTCAACACCTGCGCCTAAATTAAATGAGAGCATCCCTCCAAAACCGTGCATTTGTGCTTTGGCTAATGCATGATCAGGATGGGTTTTTAAACCCGGATAAAAAACATGATCCACCCAGTCTGATGCATCTAAAAATTCAGCAATTTGTTGTGCATTCTCATTTTGAGCTTGTACACGAATAAAAAGTGTTTTAACACTTCGTTCTAAAAGCCAAACCGTATAATCGCTCAAGCTACCCCCAAAGTTTTTGGCAGAACTAAAGACACGCTCAATACATTCTTTTGTTCCCAATACTGCACCTGCGCATATATCAGAGTGACCCCCTAAATATTTTGTTGCACTATGTATAACGATGTCAATCCCTAAAGCAATTGGATTTTGATTCACCGGACTTGCAAAAGTGTTGTCAATCATAGTCCAAAGATCGGCTTTCTTAGCTAGTGCAGCTAGCGCCTCTAAATCTATAATTTTTAGTGTTGGATTACTAGGGGTTTCAATATAAATACCTTGTGTGTTTTCTTTTATTTCGTGCTCAAAATCACTTGGCTTTAAACCTTTGGTAAAACTAAATTCGATACCGTACTTAGGAAATTCATGTTTAATAAAATTTCTAGTCCCTCCATACAAATCATCTTGAAAAACCACATGATCTCCAGATTTGAGATGAGATAATAAAGCAGTACTGATTGCGGCCATGCCAGATCCAAAGATCATTCCAGCCTCAGCACCTTCCAATGCAGCAATTTTCTCAGAAAGTCCCCGCTGATTTGGCGTATTAAAATAACGAGGATATTGACCGACCTTCACCTCCGTAAAAGCATATGAAGTTGATGCATACAACGGAGATATAGCACCACCGTGCTGCGTATCTTTTAATTCTCCCGCATGAACACAAAGTGTTCTAAAGTCTGTTTTGGAATTCATCCTATTCTTCAAGCCAAGAGATCACACTTTGATCATCTGGAAGTGTTCTAGGAGAAATCACTTTAGCCAAACGACCATCGGGATTAATTAAATATTTCTGAAAGTTCCATGACACACTTGAATCAATAACTCCATTTTTGCTCTTCTTTGTTAAAAATTCATAAATAGGGTGCATGTTCTTCCCTTTGACAGAAATCTTACTCATCATAGGAAAGGATACCCCATAATTTTGCTCACAAAAAACAGCAATTTCCTCGTCAGTTCCGGGCTCTTGGAACAAAAAGTTATTTGCAGGAAAACCTACAATCACAAAATCCTTATCATTGTATTTTTCATAAATCGCCTGTAATTGTTTGTATTGAGGAGTTAGTCCACACTTTGAAGCAGTATTGACTACCATTATTTTTTTTCCTTTTAGCGTACTAAAATCAAATTCCTCACCATCAAGGCTTTGAACCTTAAATTGGTATATTGTTGTATCTCCTTCTTCTTTTTGGCTTCTTGCCGAGAGTGTTGAAATCATAATTAATATCAAGGTTAAATTTCTTATTTTCATTGTTACTTTTTTTTTCAAATGTCGCTGATTTATTGTTAAGAAAAAAATCTGTTAAACGCTTTAAATCACTTCTGCAGAAAGGCCCTCTTCTAAGAGCGCTGAACATCTGGGAACTAGGTCTTCTAAAGATCCTGATTTTACTGCACATTTTCCTGAATAATGCACCAGGTAAGCACACTGTTCAGCCTGTAAAGCGTTATGATCGCAAATAGCAACCAAGCATTCAATAACATGCTCAAAGGTGTTCACATCATCATTATATAAAATGATCTCATGCTCACGATCCGTTAAAGTGCTTACCTCAACTTCTTCCTCCGGTTTATTAAAAGGTTGTGCTTCACTCATTTTATAAACTTCAAAGCCCTCCAATTATCTCGATGTTTCTCTTCCACTAAAGACAGTCCATTAGTATTGCAACATTCAATTAAGCTTACTATATCCTCTTGGTAAAACCCGGACATTAATAATACTCCTCTCGTATACAATGCCTCACTGTATGAGGTAATTTGTTCTAATAAAATATTTCTATTGATGTTGGTAAAAATCAAATCATAGGATGGCGTTTTTAAAGTTATAGAAGATCCTAGAAAACAGTTGACTGTAGAACAATCGTTTTTTTGAGCATTCTCATTTGTGTTTTCAATACACCAGGGGTCTATATCAATTGCATCTACAGAGACAGCACCTTTCATAGAAGCAAGGATAGCAAGAACTCCCGTGCCACACCCCATATCCAAAACTCTTTTTTCCTTAAAATTTTCTTTTAACGCAAACTCTAACATCATATGAGTTGTTTGATGATGTCCCGTTCCAAAGCTCATTTTAGGATTGATAATCAATTCATAAGGCTTCCCTTGAGCGGGGTGAAAATCAGCCCTAACTACACAGTCCTCCCCGATTTCAATTGGCTGAAATTCCGACTCCCACTTAGCATTCCAATTAATGGGTTCAATTGTCTTCTTTTCAAAACTAATTGAAACCGCAGTATTTTCAAAAAGAGAGATTGTTTTTAAAAAATTATCGTGATGCAATGCCTCTGGAACATAAGCCATAAGGGAGTTTTCATTACTTTCAAAACTCTCAAATGGAAGCTCCTGCAAGGCAGCAAATAGAATTTCTTCCCACGGGTCTTTGGGAACAACAGTGAATTTATATTCTATATAATTTTGTGGCATTTAGAAGGCATTGACAATTGCCATGAAATCATCAGCATTTAAAGAAGCACCTCCTATTAAACCACCGTCTACATCTTCCATCGAAAATATTTCTTTTGCATTACCTGGCTTAACACTTCCTCCATAAAGAATGGCAACTTCTTGAGCTAAATTCTCAGTATATTTTTCTTGAATCAAGTTTCTGATAAAAGCATGCATCTCTTGAGCTTGGTCTGGACTTGCAGTTTCACCAGTTCCAATAGCCCAAACTGGCTCATAAGCTAAAACTACTTGAGACCATGAAGCGGCAGATAGACTAAATAAGGCCTCGGACAACTGTTCTTTTACTACATCAAAGTGTCGGTTTGATTTTCGTTCTTCTAGCTGCTCCCCAAAACAGAAAACAATTTCCATTCCGGATTCGATTGAGGTGTTTACTTTATTAGCAAGCGAAGCATTGTTTTCATGGTATAGAGAGCGTCGTTCTGAATGTCCTAAAATAACAGTTTCCACCCCTACTCCTTTTAGCATGCTCACAGAAACCTCCCCTGTATAAGCTCCAGAAGCAGCAGCATTCACGTTCTGAGCAGCAACAGTGATCACGTCGTCTCCCAACAAACTAACACTCTGTGAAAGTTGTGTGAACGAAGGAGCTACCATCACGCGAACATTTTTAGGCTTACTGTAACTTTTTAATGCGTTTAATAAAGTTTGGGTTTCATTCTGGTCGTTGTTCATTTTCCAATTTCCAGCTACTATTTGATCTCTCATGTTTATGTTGTTTTTATTCGTGGGTCTAAATATGCGTATATAAAATCGACCACAATATTAATAATAATAAAAAGAAAGGCAATGACCAAAACAGCTCCCATTACGACGGGTATGTCTAATTGGTTCAGTGCTTCTACTATTTCTTTTCCTAGTCCTTTCCATCCAAAAATATATTCTACAAAAATGGCACCCGCCAAAAGAGAGGCAAACCATCCAGATATTGCAGTGATTACCGGGTTTAAAGCATTTTTCAAGCCGTGTTTAAAAATGACTTGATACTTAGAAAGTCCCTTAGAATATGCGGTTCTTATATAATCCTGCGACAGAACATCCAATAAATTACTTCGCATCAATTGAATAATTACGGCCAAGGGTCGAATTCCTAGGACAAAGGATGGTAAAATGAGGTTTTTCCATACAATATTATAAGACTCCCCGAGATCATCAAGCTCATACAAACTACCTGTCATATTGAGGTTTGTGTAACGATTAAGTACATATCCGAAAAACCAAGAGAACAAAATGGCACTAAAAAAAGAAGGAACACTCATTCCTAATGTGCTAAAAAACTGTAAAAATCGATCCAACCACCGATCCTTGTTAAGAGTCGCTACCACACCCAAGAATATACCTAAAACAATTGCAATAAACATCGAGGAAACGGCCAACACTGCAGTATTTGGGAGGGTTTCTGCAATAATCTCAGAAATTGGTTTTCCCCTTTTCTGATAAGAAGTTCTGAAATATGGCGCTTTAATAACCCAAACTTTATTTGTTGTTGTAAATACTTTCCATCCTCCATAAATAGCCGGATCATAATGGGCAAAGTCTTTACTCTTCATAGAATGAATGGAAAGAGGTGATAAATCATTGAGGTAATAAAAATATTGCTGATGAAGTGGTAGGTTAAAACCAAACTTAGCTTTAACTACTTCAAGCTGCGCACTGTCTTCGTTTTGATCCAACATCATTTGGGCCGGATCGCCGGGCAATACTGTAAATAAAAAGAATACCAAACTCGCGACACCAAAAAGTGTTAGTAAAACAAATCCAACCTTATTGGTGATATATGGGATCATTATTTTTTTCCTGAGTTCAGGTGAATTAATGCGAAAACAGCATAGTTGACCATATCATGATAGTTAGCATCAATTCCTTCACTCACTAGTGTTTTTCCTTGATTTTCTTCTATTTGCTTAACGCGCAAGAGTTTTTGTAAAATCAAATCCGTAAGAGAACTAACACGCATTTCACGCCATGCCTCTCCATAATCATGATTTTTATTTAACATTAATTCAAAAATAATCTCTTGATGTTTATCATATAAAAGCAATGCTTCTGCAACATCTATATCGGGTTGTTCTGCTATACCTTTATCAATCTGTATGAGTGCCATAAGACTATAATTTACAATTCCAATGAATTCAGACTCTTGTCCTTCATCTACTTTTTGAATGATATTGGTTTGTAAACTTCTTATTCGTTGTGCCTTTATAAAAATCTGATCTGTTAATGAAGGAAGCCTTAATATTCGCCATGCCGCTCCATAATCTTTCATTTTCTTTTCAAATAATTCTCTACATCTTACAATAATTGTTTGATACTCTTTACTGGTAAGCTCCATTTAATTCTAAATTTGCAATAAATTTCGAATTTATTTAGTTAGTTCACCCAATACAAAGCAAAAAGTTATTAAAAAGAATATCACAGCTCAAACCCTCAATTGTAAAGGACAACTCATTGATTTGAGTGTACCCAAAATTATGGGGATCCTAAATCTTACCTCAGATTCTTTTTATGATGGAGGAAAGTATAATTCTATCGATAAGGCTCTTTCTCATACGGAAAGCATGCTTGAACAAGGCGCTTTTTTTATTGATATTGGAGCAGCAACAAGCAAACCAGGCAGTAAGCCCATTTCACCAGAAAATGAAAAAAAGAAAGTTTTGCCTGTATTGGATGCATTAGTAAGTCGTTTTCCAGAAACTCATTTCTCTATTGACACCTACAATCACCAGGTAGCTCAAGCATCTATTGAGCTTGGCGCTTCCATGATAAATGATATTTCAGGAGGTATTTTTGATTCCAAAATGCACGAAACGGTTTCTAAACATGCCATCCCTTATGTCATGATGCACATGCAAGGCACACCAGAAACCATGCAAGAAAACCCAAATTATAAGGATATCGTAACAGAAATTTTAGCATTTTTTTCTAAACAAATTGAAGTTGCTTATGCTGCTGGAATTCAAGACATTCTTATTGATCCTGGCTTTGGATTTGGGAAAAGCATCGAACACAACTACACTCTTTTTAAACACCTCCAACAATTTAAAAGACTAGGATATCCAATTTTAATTGGAGTGTCCAGAAAATCCATGATCTATAATTTTTTAGAAACTACTGCCGAACATGCTTTGAACGGAACCACCGCATTAAATGCCTTTGCTTTGGATCGTGGAGCCCAAATACTTCGTGTTCATGATGTTAAAGAAGCCAAAGAATGTGTTGACTTATGGCGAGCACTCCAATAGTTTTTATAATTTTACAAAAAACAACACTTGGATTTAACCGATTTTATCGACTTTTCTTTTATTGATGTAATCGATATTCTATTGGTTGCTCTTCTATTGTTTTACCTATATAAATTAGTAAAAGGTACTGTAGCAATCAATATTTTTATTGGTATTGTTATAATCTACCTGATCTGGAGACTTACAGACTTGCTTAACATGGATGTTTTGAGTAATCTTTTGGGTAAGTTTATTAGTGTTGGGTTTTTCGCCCTAATTGTTGTTTTTCAACAGGAGATCAGAAAATTTTTACTTCTTCTGGGATCTACAAATTTTACGAATAGACGCAATGTAGTTCGTTATTTCCGGTTTCTTAACCAAAATGATCGGGTGTTAAATTTAAATTTGAATATTTTACTGGATGCTTGTGAGGAAATGTCAAAAAGTAAAACAGGAGCCATTATCGTGCTGCAACGAAGTAATTCTTTGGATTTTACCATCAGTGAAACCAATGGTGCTAACATAAAGCTAGTCCCTCAAATTTTAGAATCTATTTTCTTTAAAAATAGCCCACTTCATGATGGTGCAATTGTCATAGATAAAAATAATATTATTGCTACCCGTGTAATTCTTCCTGTATCCGACAAAAAAAATATTCCTTCAAAATATGGCCTTCGCCATCGTGCAGCATTGGGAATCACCGAAAAGACAGACGCCTTAGTTATTGTTATTTCAGAACAAACAGGTAAAATTGTTTACGTTAAAAACGGTGAATTTTTCTCATTTAAAACCACCACTGCACTCAAAGAAACACTCGCTCAGGATATCAGCGAATAAACTACAATACAGGGGTTTCGGCAAACTGAACTTCATATAATTTAGCATAGAAACCATCCGGTATTTTTAACAACTCATCGTGAGTCCCTTGCTCTACAATTTTTCCATGATCCATTACTACAATTCTACTTGCATTTTTTACAGTAGCCAGACGATGGGCAATTACAATAGATGTTTTACCTTCTGTCAAGGTGTCTATCGCTTTTTGAATGATCTCCTCGGAATAGCTGTCTACAGAAGAAGTAGCCTCATCAAGAACTAAGATGTTAGGCTTTGATATGTATGCACGTAAAAAAGCAATCAATTGGCGTTGCCCTGAAGAAAGCATAACCCCGCGTTCTTTAACATTATAATCATACCCCCCAGGCAAGGATTCAATGAAATCGTGCACTCCAATGGTTTTTGCTGCTGTAATTACTTGTTCTTTTGAGATTTCAGGATTGAATAAAGTGATATTGTTATACAGGCTGTCTGCAAACAAAAATACATCTTGTAGCACTACCGCTACATGATTACGTAAAGCCGCTAATTTGTAATCACGAATTGAAGTTCCATCAATTGCAATTGTCCCCGATTCAAATTCATAAAATCGAGATAATAAATTAATAATAGTTGATTTGCCTGCACCTGTAGCACCAACGATGGCGATGGTATCCCCCGCTTTTATCTCAAAAGAGATTCCATGTAAAATCTCCTCTCCCGGAATATAAGAAAAATGGAGCTGGTCAAAAGAAATAGTTCCTTTAATTTTCTGGGGAGCAAACGTACCATTATCCTCAATACTACTTTCCGTTTCAATGATTTTAAAAATACGATCGGCAGCAACCATACCCATTTGGAGGGTATTAAATTTATCTGCTATTTGTCGTAAAGGACGAAACAACATTTGTGACATTTGAATAAACAAGAAAATTGCTCCCAGGGAAATATTACCTCCTGAGATTAAGTTAAAACCGCCATACCAAACCAACAGTCCGATAGTAACAGATGATGAAATTTCAGCTATAGGAAAGAAAATTGAGTTGAACCAAACTGTTTTCAACCAAGCTTGCTTGTGTTTTTCATTAATCTCTATAAAATTATTGTATTCAATTTTTTCGCGGTGGAATAACTGAACAATTTTCATTCCGCTAATACGCTCTTGGACAAAAGAATTTAGATTCGCTACCTGAAGGCGAACTTCTTCAAAAGCGATTTTCATCGACTTCTGAAACAATCGAGTGGCATAGAGTATAATAGGAAGTATAGAAAAAACAATTATTGACAAACGCCAATCTACATACAACATCACACCGATTACTAGAAACATTTTTAGCAAATCCGCAATTATCATAAAGAGTCCCTGTGAAAAAATACTGGCAATGGTTTCGATATCACTAACAGCTCTTGTCACCAGACGTCCAACCGCTGATTTATCAAAATAAGCCATTTTAAAAAAGAGAATCTTTCTGAATAATTTAACGCGTAAATCTTTAATCACTTTTTGCCCCAACCAGTTGGCATAAAAAACAAATAAAAATTGAAATAGAACCTCAAACAAAAGAGCCCCGAGCATCAAACTCACCATCAAAACCATTCCTTCATAGTCCTGTAAACGGATGTAATCGTCCACGGTCACTTTTAATAGATAAGGAGTAAGTGTAGAAAAAACAGACAATAATATAGCTGCAATCATCACAAAGTAGTAGGTGGTCTTGTAAGGCTTTACGAACTCTAAAAGTTTGCTAAAAAGCTGTATGTCAAATATTTTACCACTTACTTTGGCCATAGTCTATTTATAAATTGAAATCGGATACTCTATACGGGTTAAAAATAAACCTTGAGCGGGGACAGAAAATCCGGCCTTTGAGCGGCTTTTACTTTTTATAATACCTCGCAAATCTTCTATTTCTTTCTTCTTCAAACCAATTTCTATCAAGGTCCCCACAATAGCACGCACCATGTTTCTTAAAAATCGATTGGCAGTGATCGTAAAGATATAACCATTTTTGGTTTTACTCCATTGGGCATAACTTATGTCACAAAGAAAAGTTTTCACATCCGTTCTTGACTTAGAAAAACATTCAAAATCTTCATATTCCAAAAGGATGGCGGCAGCTTCATTCATAGCCTCCAGATCTAAATCTTGATTGATACGATAATGCATGCTGTTTCCAAAAGGAGTTTTGCCCAAAGCTATATGATATTCATAAGAACGTGAAAGAGCATCAAAACGAGCGTGAGCTTCAGCTTTTACCTCGCGAAGTGAATGAACTACAATGTCTTGAGGTAAAAACTGATTGAGTTGATATACCAACTGCTGAAAAGTTTCCAGGCTGAGTTTTCCATCAAAATGTGCGAACATTTGTCGTGCATGTACCCCTGTGTCTGTTCTTCCCGATGCAAGTAAGGAGATCGTTTCTTTGAGAAGCGTACTCAGTGCATGCTCCAAAACCTCTTGAACTGAAACAGCGTTTGGCTGGCGTTGCCATCCATGGTAATTTGTACCTGCATAAGAAAATTCTAAAAAATACCGCACTGCTTGGTTTTGGTCTAAACAAAGATACTTGGAATTTCTTGTTGCCGCAATGAATCTATTTTGATTCTGACTAAGAAATATTTACATTTAGAACTTTCAAAAGCCTCACTCGTGAAATCAAAAACCATCTTTGCTCTAACATCACTAATTATACTGAGTTGTTATCCCGCTAAAACTGTCATAGATTTTACTCCAGAAGGTAGTTTTACCAATGGTATTGAAGGTCCTGCAACCGATTTTGAAGGAAATATATATGCTGTAAATTTTGAAGAAGAGGGAACCATTGGAAGAGTTACTCCAGAAGGGAAAAGCAGTATTTTCATTAAACTACCCAACGGTAGTATAGGAAATGGAATTCGTTTTGGAGAAAAGTATCAAATGTTTATAGCGGATTACACCAATCACAACATCTTAGAAATTGATTTGAGAACAAAAAAACTTACTGTTTTCGCTCATGAAACTAATGCGAATCAGCCGAATGATATTACCGTTTTACGAAAGAATATAGTTTTTGCGAGTGATCCAAAGTGGTCAGACAGTACCGGTCAATTATGGAAAATAACTAAGGAAAAAGGGTTTGAATTACTTGAAAAAAATATGGGAACGACCAATGGAATTGAAGTCAATCCTGAGGGAACTAAATTATATGTCAATGAGTCAATTCAACGAAAGATATGGGTGTATGATATCACTGAAAATGGAAACATACAAAACAAAAAACTTTTTTATGCTTTTGAGGACTTCGGTTTGGATGGAATGCGGACGGACAAAAAGGGGGTTTTATATGTTTGCAGATATGGCAAAGGAACGCTTGTCCTAATCTCTCCCCGAGGAAAATTTATAAAAGAAATACCACTAAAAGGGAAAAAGCCCTCAAACCTTACGTTTAGTAATGACTTTAAAAGATGTTTTGTCACCCTGGCAGATCGAGGAGCAATTGAGGTGATTGATTTGTGATTAATTTTTTGATTTAGAATTAAAAATAAAATCTTTTATTGGAAATTAAAACAAAAATAATAGTTCCTATTTTGATCTACTTATCTCCTATTTTATCTTAACCCTTTTAATCATAAACAAGTGATAAAACTTGAATCACAATTCTTTTTAAACACTACCTTACAACTATAAACAAAAAGAAATGACAATTAAAGAATGGGATTCAATAGCACATTGGTTTAAGCATAAAAATGCACAAATCCACTACCTGGAAGAAGGCGAAGGAGAGACCCTTATTCTTATTCATGGATTCCCAACCTCTTCCTGGGATTTTGCTAAAGTATTTCCTGAATTAATAAAAAACTATCATTGTGTTTGCAGTGATTTAATTGGTTTAGGACGTTCCTCGTCTGGAAATAGTTTTATAACTATTTCCGATCAAGCGGAGGCCATCGAAGCTTTATTAGAAAACAAAGGAATAACTAAAGCCCACATTTTCGCCCATGATTTAGGTGACACTGTCGCTCTCGAACTTATGTGTAGATCAAAAGAGGGAGTTAGTAAAATTGAATGGTCATCATGTGTTTTTATGAATGGTGGGATTTTTCAAGAAACAAATACACCAAGATTGATTCAAAAACTATTGGATTCACCTATTGGATTCTTAATTGGCAAGTTGAGCTTTAAAATAACTTTTATAAAAACGATGAAACGCATCTTTGGAAAAAACACTCAACCCAGTAGAGTATTTCTAGACACTTCTTGGTCTATCTTAATTAAAAACAATGGTCGAAAAATGCTTCCTATTTTAGGAAGATACCTCACAGAACGGAAGGTAAATAAAAAACGCTGGGAAGAACCCCTTTTCCACCCCAGACTTCCTTTGGGAATGATCAATGGTATTTTAGACCCCATATCAGGAAAAGCCACTGCAGATCGTTTTGAAGAAAAAGTTCCTAAAGGAAAAACATATAAATTAGACCTAGGACATTATCCCCATGTGGAAGATCCTAAGGCTGTACTTGAAGCATTTAAATCTTTTCATGCAACTTTGTAGTTGAAAAATGTCTTAAAATGAAGCCTAAAAAAACATTAGAAAATTATTTAGATCACCATTATATTCATCGCAGTAACTGGCTTAGAGCAGCTGTATTGGGAGCCAATGATGGAATTCTTTCCACCGCAAGTATCGCTATTGGTATGGCAGCAGCTACAGACCTAAGAGAACAAATCGCACTCGCAACCCTGGCGGGTCTTGTCGCTGGAGCCTTATCTATGGCTGCTGGAGAATATGTTTCAGTTTCTTCACAAACGGACGTTGAACAAGCCGATATTGAAAGGGAAAAACAAGAGCTGCAAGAAGATCCTGAAATGGAACTTCAGCTTTTAGCACAGATATACGAGCAAAGAGGTTTGAAAAAGGAAACTGCGCTTAAAGTTGCACTTGAATTCACGAAGAAGGACGCTCTAGCAGCACACGTTAGAGACGAATTAGGAATTAATGAAGTTAATCAAGCTAATCCAATACAAGCAGCCTTAGCCTCAGGAGCAGCCTTTACCGTAGGTGGCACTTTGCCTTTTCTAGTGACACTCTTTTTCCCAGTAGAGAATATGGAAATTGCACTGTATACTTCAGCGCTTTTTTTCTTAATCACACTGGGAGCAACAGCAGCAAAAACTGGAGGCTCAAGTATTCGAAAAGCGGTTTTAAGAATAACCTTCTGGGGAACAATAGCGATGGGTTTAACTGCTTTTGTAGGGTATTTATTTGGAATCAGCGTATAAGACACTTTCTACACCCAAACGATAAGAATCTAAACCAAATCCAATAATAAGTCCCTTTGAGACTGGAGTAATGTAGGAAGTATGTCGAAAGTCTTCACGAGCAAAAGTATTTGAAATATGAATTTCAATCACACTTGTATCAATTCCTTTGATTGCATCACCAATAGCAACTGAAGTATGGGTATAAGCCCCTGCATTAAGTAAAATAGCGTCTGAAGAAAAGCCTACTTCATGCAAGCGATTGATCAACTCCCCTTCAACATTGGATTGGAAATAATCAAAATGTACCTCAGGAAATTGTTTTTTAAGATTTTCAAAATAAGCCTCAAAAGTTTGATTTCCGTATACGGAGGGCTCACGAGTGCCTAAAAGATTTAAGTTTGGACCGTTTATGATACTGACCTTCATTTTTATTATTTTAGTAAAAGTATAGAAATTAGATTTATTCCCCTAAAAACAAATGGTGTGAATTGGAAACAAGCCCTTGAGGATTATAGAATGTACCTGACTATCGAAAGAGGGCTCTCAGAAAATTCGATACAGAATTACATCTTGGATGTCCATGCACTTCAATACTTTTTGATTAACGAAAAAATTGAAGAGTCCCCTACTGACTGTAGTTTAGACTCTGTTCAGAAGTTCATTTATGAAACCGCAAAAATATTGAGCCCACATACTCAAGCACGTCGTCTTTCAGGTTTGCGAAGTTTTTTTGATTATTTAATTTTTGAATCATACAGAACAAGTAATCCTACCGATTTGATTGAAGCCCCTAAACTAGGCAGAAAACTCCCTGATGTACTTAGCACAGAAGAAATCGAATTAATGATCAATCAGATAAATCTTAGTCATCCTCAGGGGCAACGCAATCGAGCAATTTTGGAAATACTTTATGGCAGTGGTATCCGTGTTTCAGAATTAACGAACCTAAGCCTTTCAAATCTGTTTTTTGAAGAAGATATGATACGAGTACATGGGAAAGGTAATAAGCAGCGTTTAGTCCCAATGGGAGGGATTAGTAAAGAATTTTTAGAAGAATATATTACTGAAACGCGGAAGAATCAAAAGATAAGTGTGAAAGATAAAGATATAGTTTTTCTAAATAGAAGGGGGAATGGCTTGACTCGACAAATGATTTTTACACTTATAAAAGACTTAGCGATTAAAGCCAATGTTAAAAAACAAGTGGGTCCTCACACATTTAGACATTCTTTTGCTACACATCTTTTAGAAAATGGTGCTGATTTGAGAACGATACAAATTCTAATGGGTCATGAGAGTATTACTACAACAGAAATATATACCCATCTAGACACCCAGCATTTACGTTCAGTAATCGAACGTTTCCATCCTAGAACAAAATCTTAGTCGATCACCAGTCTAAAACCTTCGCCATGAATGTTTAGAATTTGAACTTTTACATCGACACTTAAATATTTCCTAAGCTTTGCAATATAGACATCCATACTCCTAGAGGTAAAATAGTTGTCATCTCTCCAAATTTTATTCAAAGCAACATCACGAGGCAACAAGTCATTGATATACAAAACCAATAAACGCAATAATTGATTTTCCTTAGGTGAAAGCTTAATGGGTTTGTCCATTTTGTAGGTTAAAAAACGAAGTTTAGAATTAAACTTAAAACTACTAAAAGTAAATTCGAACTCGTCATTATTAGGGAGTGCAGGAATGTTTTGACGATTTAAAATAGCTTTAATTTTTGCTAACAAAACATCTGAATCAAAGGGTTTGGTTAAATAATCATCAGCTCCTATCTTGAATCCTTTCAAAACATCTTCTTTTAGATTTTTTGCTGTTAGGAAAAAAATAGGAATAACATCATTCTTTTCTCTAATCTCTTTAGCTAGTGTAAAACCATCCTTATATGGCATCATTACATCAAGAATACACAAGTCAAAATCATCTTTTTTGAATTTTTCAAATCCTTCAATTCCGTTTTTTGCAAGGGTAATATCGTAATCATTAATGATTAAATATTCTTTCAAAATGCTTCCAAAATTTGGATCATCTTCAACAATTAAAATTTTTTTATTTGAATCTTTCATATTCTTTAAATCGAGGCGTTATTAAATTAATCTTTCGTTGGGTATAGAGATACTTATTGTTGTACCGAAATCCTTTTTGCTTTCCAAATTGATTGCTCCTTTATGAAGGTCTACAATACGTTTTACATAGGCCAATCCAAGACCATGCCCTTTTGTATTGTGAATATTTCCGGAGCTAGCTCTATAAAATTTTTCAAAAACTTTTTTCTGAGTATTTGGGCTCATCCCGATGCCATTATCTTTCACTTTAAAAATGAAATTTGATTCATCGTTTAGCGTTTCAACCATTAATTCTGGATTATTTTCACAATATTTCAGTGCATTATCCAAAAGGTTAATGATAATGTTGGTCAAGTGACTCTTGTTTCCAAATACTAAACTGTTTTTGGCATTGAAGTTTGTTTCTAATTTTCCAGATTTACTTTTTAAGATTAGGTCAATGTGATGAATCGAATCTTTGATGATTTCATGCAAATCAATGGGAGCTTTTTGAATGGGCTCATTGCTTCGTTCTAATTGGGAGATCCGTAATACGTTTTCAACTTGAGAAAGCATCCTACTGTTCTCCTCGCGTATCATTTTCACATAACGCTCAATTTTTTCAGGAACTGCAATTGTCTTTTTGTTTGAAATGGCATCAAGTGCGAGATTAATTGTCGCTATTGGTGTTTTAAACTCGTGAGACATATTATTGATGAAATCTGTTTTAATCTCAGATATTTTCTTCTGGTGAATAATTTGGTATAATGCACTACTCGAAACTAGAACAATGAACAGAGTTAGAAAAAGGGTTAACCCCCCAACTCCCAAAATAGAAGAAAAAACATATTGATCTTTTTGAGGAAAAGAAACTACAAGTTCGTATTTCCCAATCCCACTCTGATCAATAAAAATGGGTGTAGTATAGCGAAATCCCTCTTGTTCCTCAGCATAGTTGTTGGATTTAATTTTTGTTGCTAAACCATCGCTATAAATACCGAATTCATATGGAGTGACTATTTTCTTAGCATCAAATTCTCGCTTCAGGACAAAATCTAACTCATCTACATTTAATCGTTTATGTATGGGAAGGTTGGCGGTATAGCTCTTAAAAGCAGACTGAATTCGCTGATTGGAAATATTCATGCGATCCACAGTTTTAATCTTTTCAATAGAACTAGCGATATTATTTTCTCGATCAAAAACATCGTTCTTTTTTATAATCGTAGTGCTTTTAACTTGTTTTACATCCGTGAGTTGGCTTATTGTATCACCGAGAGTTGGATTCAAATAAGGGGTGATATTGTAATCTTCCTTAAGTATACCGAAGGCGTAATAGGAAAAAAGATTGTTTGTTTTGTCTTCGTCTATGAAGAAAAATAAATTAGCAAAACTTGCGTCATCAGGAGTGTCAAGGGAATCAATTAAACTTTCGTATTTAGAAATATAATCGGATAATTCTCGTTCTTGTATCTCCTCAGCAACAATTTGAAGGGATTGCTGAACGGCAAGTGAAAATTCTTTTTCCTTATCATTCCAAGCAGAATAAATCCAATACCCTTGTAAAACAACTATCCCCAAGATGGAAATAATCATAAAACTTACTAAAGAAATAAATACGATTTTTTTCATGGGTGCAATTTTTAACTTTTCAAAAGTAATACATGCACGAAGTCTTTACTTATCACCTTTCGCTTGAAATTTTTTCTTGCTTCTATCATTTCTAAAATAAACCCTTTCTGGGGTGATTTAAAGTTCTTTGCAAATTTCATTTTTTTAAATCAAAAAAAATCCTAAGAGTATGTTAATACCTAATTACTACTATTTAATGTTTTAAAAACTTGTCTTGCTTTATTAATTGCAGCTTCAAGATATTCATTTTGAATGACATAGTCTGAAAGTACCTTTTTTTCTGAATCTAACCATTGATATTGCATTCTAGTTTCGATCGCTTCCTTAGTCGTTTGATCTCGTTTCATTACTCGTTCAATTCGTATCTCCGTTGGAGCACACACCAAAATAATTTCATCACAGCTTTTATAGGCACCGGATTCAAATAAAATTGCTGCTTCCTTAATAACAAACATAGCAGACTTATGGTTTGATTTAAAAACTTCAAATGCATTGGCTACTGCAGGATGTACAATTTTATTTAACTTTTTTAATTCCTCGGGTTCATTAAAAACAAGATTTGCTAATTGAGCTCGATCTAATTCTCCTTTATCATTGTATAAAGTAGCACCAAATTCTTCTTTTATTTTACTTTTTAATTCAGAATTGAGTAGCTGCTTGCCTATTTCATCAGAATCAAAACAAGGCACCCCCTGAGACTCAAACCACTTTCTTATAGTACTCTTTCCGCTTCCAATACCTCCTGTCAATCCAATTACTTTCATTTCCGTATCAAATAATTAACCTTTTTTGGCTCCCAAGTAACTTTTTTAATTTGGCTTGGCTGTTTTATTAAGCTAAGGGTAAGTTGAGTAGTCTGTTTTTCTAAAATTTGATTATAGTCAACCGCAAGAATAAAATCTGAATCCTTTATTCCATTATATAAAGTTAAGGGAAGAATCGCTTTAATTTTAGCAGTAGGAGGAAATAGCTTTAGCCTAATGTTATTTGGCAAATTAATTATTTCTATGGGGATGATAAATTCCTTTTCAGAATATCGTGTTATCGTTTGTCTGATGTAAACAGAATCAACATCAAATTGTACAGCATCAATAGATTTTAAGTTTAGTCTTTTTGAAAAATCTTCGTGAGCGTCATTTAAAACAAAAGGGGCCGTGTGAATTTGAAATAATGTGTCCAAAACAGACTCTGATCCCATTACCAATACGCTATCTGGAATACAGATAATTTGACTAACAGAAAGATAACCCGGGCGCATTTTTATTGTTGCTTGGGGGTATACTTTTATTTTTTTTGATGCCAATCTACTGAATTTAACTTGTAAATCTTCGGTGTTGATAGCGTTCAATTCTGTGTTGTCAAATAAAAATTGACGAATAGAAAATCGCTGTTTTTCTATAGAAACCTTACCCATTGCAATGGTAAAATCAGTTTCCTTGAGCTCCAAATTAATTTTGTTTTTAAACAAACGATACCATAAGATTTCGATACCACTTGCTGTAATAGATAGGTTAATTTTTGCAGTATAATCACTCAAGATAATATCACTTGGAGGAGAGCTCCAAACTACTTCAAAATCCTGATCAACCTGATAGGTGTTAGATAATTTGGTACTTACCCAAAAACTGAAAGAAAGAAGAACAAAAAGCAGAAAGAATTGAAACCGCCCTCGAGAAGGAAATTCTTTGAAAATGGCTTCAAAACGTTTTGTTTTTGATTGCATAATTTTTTCATCCTTTCAGAGTACCTAAATAGATTACAAAGAATCAATAATATCTTGACTTACACCCACATTTGAAAATCCTCCATCATGAAAAAGATTTTGAAGGGTTACTTTACGGGTATAATCTGAAAATAAAGAGACCGTGTAATCTGCACATTCTTTGGCCGTTGCATTCCCAAGAGGAGACATTTTTTCAGCGTACTTAAGAAAACCATCTAATCCTTCTACCCCTTTGCCAGCAGTTGTTAATGTAGGAGATTGTGAAATTGTATTCACACGAACTTTCTTATCCTTCCCAAAGAAATAGCCAAAGCTACGAGCTATAGATTCTAAATATGCTTTATTATCAGCCATATCATTATAATTTGGAAAAGTACGTTGTGCAGCAATATAAGAAAGTGCCACAATACTCCCCCATGGATTCATTGCATCCTTCTGATAAAGACATTGCATTAATTTATGAAACGAAACTGCTGAAACATCCCAGCCCTTAGCCATCCAATCATGATTTAAATCTGTATAATGCTTCCCTTTCCTAACATTTACAGACATTCCTATAGAATGAAGAACAAAGTCTAGCTTCCCTCCAAGAATTTCTTGAGCTTGATCAATTAAGGTATTTAAATCATCAAGGTTAGTCGCATCTGCTGAAATCACCTGAGATCCTGTTTTTTCCGCTAGGGAATTTATTGTACCCATGCGCAATGCTACAGGTGCATTCGTTAGCACAAATGTACCTCCTGCATCGGCTACAGATTCAGCAGTTTTCCATGCAATGGACTGATCGTCTAAAGCGCCAAAAATAATTCCTTTTTTCCCTTCTAAAATTTTGTATTTCATCTGTTAAAATTTGTTTTCAAAGATACGTTTAATTCATTAATTGTTTTGCGTGAGCAATTGCTGTGGGGGTTATTTGATTTCCGGATAACATCATTGCAATCTCCTCTATTCGTTCGGCTTTTGATAAAGGTATTAATTGAGATCGTGTAGTTGTCCCAGAAGTTACTTTCTGAACTTTAAAATGATGATTCCCTTTTGCTGCTACTTGCGGGAGGTGAGTAATTGTTAGTACCTGAAGTTTTTGAGCTAGAACGATCATTAGATCAGCTACACTATCTGATATTTTACCTGAAACCCCGGTATCAATCTCATCAAAAATGAGAGTAGGGAGTTTTTTATAGCGTGACAAAATAAACTTAACACCCAACATAATTCTTGAAAGCTCCCCTCCAGAAGCTGTTTTTTTAAGCAAATTAAATTGACTCCCTTTATTTGGGCTAAATTGAAAAGAGATTACATCCGTACCATTTAATAAAAACTCTGGACTAGGGTTGAAGTCAATTCTAAAAACAGCATCGGGCATTCCCATCTTACCAACTAAGCTTTTCAATTCTTCCTCCAAAGTTTTAGCTGCTTGCTTCCTGTTTTGGGAAATTGTTTGAGATACTGTTTTTAATTTTGTCTCTAATTGGTCTTTAGTTACTAAAAGACGATTTAGTTTGTCTTCTATATCAAAAGTCTCCTGAAGTTCTTTTTCTAATGAAGACTTGACCTCTATTAATTCATCAACAGTCAATACTTTGTGTTTTTGAAATAATCCATTCAATTGATCCAATTCAGCCTGTAATTGTTCCATTTCTATAGGATTAGAATCCAAGTTTTCAAGTAGCATTTTACATTCATCCAATAAATCTTCTATTTCAACAGACATTCCTTTCATGCGTTCATTAAGAGAAGAAAATTGATCTGATTTTTTTGATAAGCCCTGACTTAAAACATTTAATCTCAAAGTTTGATCAAAAACTCCTGTAGTCTCATTTTCTAATAACTGAATGCATTCTCCAAGGTTGGATTGCAAGTATTCAACATGGGAAAGAGTAGCGATTTTTGCTTCTAATTCAGAATATTGACTTGGCCGAAGCTCTACAGCGTTCAATTCGTCAAAAAGAAACTGCTTAAGTTCAAGAGAATTTAGAGACTGATTTTTCAAATTAGACCAATACGTATAGTCTTTAGTTGTCTTTTTAAAGGCTAGTAAACAATCTTCAAACTCAATTAATAAAGAATTGTTTTCTGCCAGAGCATCCAGAACCTCAAACTGGTGTTCACTCTCTAATAAAGATTGAGTTTCGTTTTGAGAATGAATATCAATTAGCTTACTTCCAATTTGTTGTAAAATATTTAAGGATACCGGACTATCATTAATAAAAGCTCTTGACTTCCCTTGAGGAAGAATTTCACGTCTTAAAAGCGTCTGGTTATCATACTCTAAATCCAAAGAACTAAATAAGGGTTCAAGATCATATCCTTTTAAATCAAAGGTAGCTTCTATCACACATTTTTTTGAAGGATCTAAAAGACTGGACATTTCTGCCCGTTTACCTAAAACCAAAGAAAGACCCCCAAGTAAAATTGATTTTCCAGCTCCTGTTTCACCTGTAATACATGTCATACCCTCTAAAAAGGAGACTTCCAAATGCTCAATTAGAGCAAAGTTTTGTATTTCAAGATGGGTTAACAAAGCGTTTCTACGGATTAAGAATTTGCTTGAAAGATACGGATATTCTAAAAAATTAAGCCTTGATTTGTTTCCATCTTGCACCAAAGAAAGGGGCTATTTTTTTTAATATTTCTTCGGTCTCCTTAAAATCGACTTTGGGTCCGTCTTGAAAGAGATTTACAATTTCTTCAACTTTAGCATCAAAAAAGATTTGTATCAGAAAATTATTAGGTCTTCTTTGATTGAGAGGTTCAAGCTTTTTTATTGCTCCCATAAGACCAATTTTTCCAGCGAGGGGATCATCAGTCATTTTATCCAAACCCTGACGGTGATAATCATATAACGTTTGTCTAAATTCACGAAATGTATTGGATCGAAGGGCATCAATTAACCAAAATCGGTTTCGTGTACCATCAGAAGGCTTCCATCCACTACGTGAAGAAACCTGCGCTAAATTGACTGCCTGTAATGCTCTTTCATAATAGGGTGTTCCACCCTCTTGAGAAAAACTATCAGCATCCATTCCAATGATAACATAAGCATAATAACTAATTAGAGAAATCAAATTCGACTCAAAGCTAGATTGGTTAAAAAAAAGTGGTTCAAACTCCTGATAGGAAAAAACAATGTCTTTATCTAAGAAATTTAATATGGGGCTGTCATAATTTGTGTCAAAGACAGGTCGTTGCGACTGAACTTGAAGTGTCGCTTCAAACTGACCATTACTATATCGTGAAAGATTAAAAACAAAGGAACAGGTTATTCGTTCCTGATTTAAATAAGAATCGCCTGTCCAGACTTGCGTGTTAATTAGTTCATTTAATGAACGTTCAAGGGTTTTAAAAACCTGCTGGTTGGTTTGATTGACCAAATCAGAATTCACAACCACCTGAGCATTTAACTCTTGGGCGTGAGTTTGAATCGATGAACAAACTAAAAACAGTATTAAAAATTTACGAATCATAGGTTAAGATTTGGTCAAAAATAGTTTCCGCACAGGCCCATTTGGACTGTAAAGGGAAGTTGTGTATACTCTTGTCGGAATGGATAAAAGTTATTTTATTGGTAGAAACTGAAAATCCTGCTCCTTTATCTTGCATTGAATTCAATACTATTCCATCTAAGTTTTTTCGTTGAAGTTTTTCCAATGCATTTTCTAGCTCATTTTGAGTTTCTAGGGCAAAACCTAAAAGATATTGCCCTTTTTTATGTTCCCCCATGTAGGCAAGAATATCCTTAGTAGGTACCAGATTGATTGCAAGGTGATCGCTTTTCTTTTTAATCTTATGTTTTTCTTTCACTTCAGGTTTGTAATCAGCTACTGCTGCTGCACCTATGGCGATATGAACATTGTCATAAACGTCTTTGACTGCTTCAAACATTTCTGAGGCGCTTACGACTGCTTTGACATTGATATAAGGATGGTTTGTTCTTTCTGATGTAGGACCGCTAACTAATGTAACTTTAGCCCCTAAATTGGCAGCAACTTCTGCCAATGCAAAACCCATTTTACCAGAGGCATGATTACCAATAAATCGAACTGGATCAATTGCTTCAAAGGTTGGACCAGCCGTAATCAATACGCGCTTGCCTTTAAGGGGTAAATTTGGATTGAAAAAATCAATAATATAACTTGTAATTTGATCTGGCTCCAACATGCGTCCTTTACCTTCAAGTCCACTTGCTAAAAAACCTTCTCCAACAGGAAGAATTGAATTCCCATAAGAAGATAAGATCTCAATGTTTTTTTTGTTCGCAGGATGTGCAAACATGTCTAGATCCATTGCTGGAGCAATAAAAATGGGACATTTGGCAGAGAGATACACAGCAAGGAGCAAGTTATTACAACGCCCATGAGCCATTGCAGATAGTGTGTTGGAAGTTGCAGGAGCAATTAGCATAAGGTCTGCCCAAAGACCTAATTCTACGTGATCATTCCAAAGAGGATTATCCTGGTCTGTTGCAGAAAAACTAGAAAGTACTGGATTTTTTGAAAGTGTAGACAGTGTCAAAGGAGTGACAAAATCTTTTGCTGCAGGGGTCATAACCACACGAACCTGAGCGCCATTTTTAATTAATTCCCGAACTAACAAAGGTGTTTTGTAAGCGGCTATTCCTCCCGAAATTCCGAGTAATATCTTTTTACCGCCTAGCAAACTCATCGTTAGCTATTAGGTTCATCAGTGTTACGGTGGTATATCTTTTCATTTAACCACTCTTCAACAGCTAGTGCATGAGGTTTCGGCAAACGTTCATAAAAGCGCGAAACTTCAATTTGCTCTTTATTTTCGAAAATTTCCTCTAAACTATCATTGTGAGTAGCAAATTCCTCCAATTTTTCATGCAATTCTTTCTTAATGTCCAAATTGATTTGAATGGAACGTTTTGCTATAATAGCTAATGCTTCATAAATATTCTCTGTAGCCGCTTCAAGTTTGTTACGGTCATAGGTTTTTGAATTAAGGGCAGCTTTTGATTCTCTATACTTTGTCATATGATTATTTTGTGAGGGTTGTGGTGGTCTGTTTTAATTTATCAATTTCTGTATTTACCGTTTTCATTTTATCTTCTAACTCACTCAAAAATAAAGTTTCGGGATAATAACGTAAAATAACTTCGTATTGTTGTTGTAATTCTTGTAAACGATCTAATTTTTTGGAAAACACACTGTTTACTGCTATTTCATAAGAGGCCTTAAATTTGTTAAATAATGCTGATTCTCTGTATTTTGTTCCAGGGAAACTTGCAATAAAATTTTCGCTTGATTTAATGGCTGATTGATAATCTCTAATAGTATAATACTGCTTTGCTATTTCAAAATCTTTTTGCTCTAGTTTTTCTTGTAATTCAGAAATCATCTGATTGGCTTCAACAATAAATTCTGAATTGGGATATAAATTTATAAAAACTTGAAGCTTTTCAATAGCCGTATAAGTATCTTCTTGATCTAAACTAAACTTTGGGGATGAGAAATAATAACTTTTTGCTGCTTTAAATGTAGCTTCTTGTATACGGTCACTTTGGGGGTATGATTTTATGAAATTTTCATACTGGTAAGCCGCTAGATAATAACTCTTTGTTTGGAAATATGAATCTGCAAAAAAGAAAATAATTCGCTGTGCTTGTGCTTTTCCTCTATACTTGGGGATAATTTGCTCAAACAAGCGATTTGCCTTACGGTATTCTCCACTATTATAATAAACTTCTGCTTGCTTGTATTTTTCAGAGGCGTCATCACTATTCAATAACTTCTGATACTCATTACAAGAAATGAATGTTGACAACAACACTATTAAACTCAAGACTGAAAGCGGTTTGAAATTCATCATGCGAAAGTACTAAATATCATGGACTTTGTAAATTTTTATTACAAAGACAATGTTAAAGTATACTTTTTAAAGTTATAAAGTGAATATAGATGTTTCTAAAGCACGCTGAAGGCGTTCTTTTAAAGAAGGTGTAGCTTTTATCAAAGGCAACCGAACTGTTCCTTCACAATAATCCATTGACTCCATCAAAGCTTTTATCCCTACAGGGTTTCCTTCCTCAAAAATAAGATTAATCACGTCTAACAATTGATAATGTAAAGCATAAGCCTTTTTTAAATTTCCTGTTTCTACATAATGAAACATTTCTTTCAAAGGTATAGGTAGAGCATTTCCTAAAACGGATATAGTGCCAACAGCACCTGCTAATAACATAGGCAATGTTAATGCATCGTCGCCTGAAATAACCTGTATATGAGAGGCACAGTCTTTTAAAATTTGCTGCGCCTGATCCATGTCACCACTCGCTTCCTTAATACCAATAATATTATCAACCTCATCTGCCAATTTTACAAAGGTCGATGGTTCAATGTTACTACCCGTTCTCGAGGGTACATTATAAACAATTACAGGAAGTGGACTTACATTTGCAATTTGTTTGTAATGCTGATAAATTCCTTCTTGTGTAGGCTTGTTATAATAGGGTGATACAGATAAGATGGCCTGAAATGGACTTAAATCTGTTGCTTGGATTTCTTCACATACTTTTGTTGTATTATTTCCCCCTATACCAATGACCAATGGAACTTTATTTTGGTTTGCATCACAAATTGCATTGATAACTGCCTTTTTTTCCGAGTCACTAAGAGCAGAAACCTCGGCAGTAGTTCCCATCACAACGATGTAGTCTGCATGACCTGTAATGATGTTTTCTACAACTTTAGGAATCGCATCAAAATCAACACTTCCGTCTTGGTTAAATGGAGTAACCATGGCTACTCCTAATCCCTTTAAATTCATAAGACTTATTTTATTATTGTTCTCAAATACTTTATTGATTCGGAAAGAAATAGATCAACATCTTTAGGATTAATTGTTAGAATTAAATCATTTAAAGTATGATCTGCGTTAGAAAAACCCAATCTAAATTTTGCTTTACATAGACTACTAACATAGGAAGGTAACAAGGTTTTATCATCAAAATAATTAATTAATAAATCAAATTTTTTGTCGAAAAACAATACATGATCATCATTTAAAACACCCCAAAAACTGATCGCCTTTTTAGAAAAATTCATTTTGTAAATCATTTTGCCACTCACTTCACTTTCATCATTCTTACCAAACTGTACAATTGATATATCTTGTTTATGAACTTTTAATTCTTTTGAAAGTTTTAAAAACAATTGATCCTCTATTTCATATTCTTGAGGAATTAAAATAATGATGTTTTTAAAATGAGTAAAACGCTCTTTTGATACTCCCGCTAACTGCTTTAAATTCTTATTAAGTCTATAGCGCAAAACAAAATCTGATAAAAATCTAAACATTATATCGTTGCAATATTAGGGAAACAATTAGTCGCTGCATAAAAAAAAAATATTTCGTGTTTTTTTTTGTTAAAATGTTACATACATAACAATTATGAAGGTTTTTGCTTTAAAGCAAGATAGGATTTCTCATCCAAAATAGTTACACCAAACTTATCTGCTTTTTCTTTTTTTGAGGGCCCTACACCCTCTCCAGAAATTAAATAATCTGTTTTAGCAGAAACCGAACTAGCAACTTTACCTCCCATGTTTTCAATCTCAGATTTCAAAACCTCACGTGAAAATGCTTCAAAAACTCCTGAAACAACAAACTTTTTCCCAACAAAATCATCATGAAAATTATGCTCTGATTCTAGAGCTTGCATTTGAAGGCCAAAATTTTTCAGCGCTGAGATTTGAGATTGGTTTTTTGTGGATGCAAAATAATCCAATACACTTTGAGCAATTCTATCACCAATTTCTTCCGTATTTGTGAGTTCTTCTAATGTAGCTAATGCCAGTCGATCAATAGATTTGAATTCCCTTGCAAGTTGTTTGGCTACAGTTTCTCCTACATAGCGAATTCCCAAACCAAATAAAACTTTAGAAAATGGTTTTTCTTTTGATTTTTCAATTCCCTCTAACAAATTAGCTACTGACTTCTCTGCCATACGTTCAATAGGTAAAACCTGCTCTTTTTTTAATTGATATAAATCCGCAATGCTACGCAACAACCCTTCTTTATAGAGAAGACCAACCGTTTCCCCTCCTAGTCCTTCTATGTCCATTGCCTTTCGACCAATAAAATGCTGAATCTTACCAATTTGCTGAGGGGGACAACTCAGTTCATTTGAACAGTAATGTTGTGCTTCTCCTTGCACTCTTCTAAGTGGACTATTACATTCAGGACAATTTTCAATAAACAGAACTCGATCTTCATGCTTACCCCGATTATGATTATCAATACCTGTGATTTTTGGAATAATTTCTCCTCCTTTTTCTACAAAAACAGTGTCTCCGATGCGCATATCTAATTTTTCTATTTGATCTGCATTATGGAGGGATGCTCTTTTTACAGTAGTTCCAGATATCACAACAGGCTCCAGTTGGGCTACAGGGGTGATAGCGCCAGTTCTACCCACTTGATACTGTACCGCATTCAATCGAGTAGAGGCTTGTTCCGCTTTGTATTTATATGCGATAGCCCAGCGAGGCGCTTTGGCAGTAAATCCAAGTTCTTCTTGAAGAAAGAGACTGTTAACTTTTATAACGATACCATCAATTTCATATGGAAGTGATTTTCGTTGTTCCTCCCAATACGTAATAAATTCAAAAACAGCATCTATAGAATTAACCAATCGTGCTGATTCAGGAACTTTAAACCCCCATTCTCTTGCTTTAATTAGTGCATCATATTGTGAAGTTACAGGTAAATTATCTCCTGCCAAAGAATACAAAAAACAAGTTAAGGGTCTTTCAGCAACAATGCTACTGTCTTGCAACTTTAAACTTCCTGAAGCTGTATTTCTTGGATTTCGATATAAGGGTTCACCTAATATAGCTCTTTGCTCATTCATTTTATGGAAACCCTCCCAAGGCAGTAGAATTTCGCCACGGATTTCAAAAAACTTAGGAAAGTCACTTTTGAGTTTTAGTGGAACGGTCTTAATGGTTCTTACATTTGTTGTGATGTTGTCGCCTTGCAAACCATCGCCCCTGGTAATTGCTTTGATTAAGATACCATTTTCATAAGTTAAACTTATCGAAGCACCATCAAATTTCAATTCACAGGTGTATTCAATTTGAGTTTCTTCACCAAGAGATTTTCTTAGCCGTTCTTCCCATTGCATCAGTTCTTCTTTAGAATACGTATTAGAAAGAGAATACATAGGATACTTATGTGGAACAGTTTCAAAAGATTTTGTAACACCCCCCCCTACTCTTCGGGTCGGTGAATTTAGATCTGTAAGGTCTGGGTTTTGAACTTCTAACTCATTTAATTGCTGTAACAATTGATCAAATTCATAATCGCTAATAATTGGATCATCAAGAATATAATACCGATGATTGTGATCATGCAATACCTCTCGTAAAGCCTCGATTTTATTTCTAATTTCTTGCATATTATTTTTTTTGAACCCGAAGCATTCTTAGTTTACCAAATATATCTTTTCGTTCCAAAATAGAATAGACTTTAAAAGACAATATAAGACTTTTCATTTCCGATAAAAAACGGGGATTTATTTCAAAATAAATCAATCCATCAGAAACTAGGTAAAGTAATCCATACTCTAAAATAGAACGATAAAAAATTAAAGGATCGTTTTCAGGAACAAACAAAGCTAAATGGGGTTCATAATTCAATACATTTGGTTTCATTTCCCGCTGCTCACTAGGAGGAATATATGGAGGATTAGAAACTATAATATCAACATTCAACTTTAGCGTATTCAATTGAAGGATGTCGTGTTGTAAAAAAGAAACTGATGTTTTGTTTTTTATTGCATTTTGTTTAGCAAGATTCAATACCGATGAATAAAAATCAATTGCAGTAACTTCAAAACTTGGCTGCTCTTTAGCTAGAGCTATAGCTATACAACCACTTCCTGTTCCAAAATCTATAAGGGTCTGTTTTTCCTCCAGATTTTGATGGTCCTCTAACACCCAGTTCACGAGCTCTTCCGTTTCGGGACGTGGAATGAGTACTGAAGAATTTACAGTAAGGGTGAGCGATCTGAAATACGCTTTACCTATTATATATTGTAAGGGTTGTTCTTGAAGAAGTTGTTTCAACACTTTTTCTAGTTCTCTTTTTTGATTTTCATTAAAAAGTTTAGTTGGAGATAGGGCCAAAGCGGTTTGCTCAATATTAAAAATTGATTGAAGCACTGTTTTGAAATAAAAATCAATTTCATTTACTTCAAAAAGTGATTTTAATTTTTCCCTAAAAATATTCCTTCCTTCACTATATGTCATACCAATGCTTTTGTCATCCAAATAGGACAAGAACAATGTCCGGTATTTCCCATGGGATGATTAATATAATCAAAACCCACTTTTTTATATAATTTTTGTGCAGCTTCCATATTAGGCATGGTTTCAATATAGCACAATTTGAAATCCTTTGACACTGCAAAATCAAGGCATTTCTGAATCATTTCAAGCCCAAGTCCTTTCCCTCTGGCTTTCGATGTAAAATACATCTTTTGTAATTCACATACTGAAGAATCTCCATTCATCAAGGGAGCAATACCTGCGCCTCCTAAAATATTTTCACCTTCATAAACTACATAATAAATTGCCCTTTCATCCAGGTAAGTCTCAAACATAGCGTCAAGCTCAACATCAGCATAAGCTGTACCAACTTTTGGCACTCCCATTTCAATCAAAACTGAACGAATAGCGACAGCAAGGAGTTTATTATCAGATGCTTCAATAGGTCGAATGTGCATTCCTTAAATTTTGTTATAAATTTACAGTCAATTTTAATTTGCTTAACAACTAAAGCAAATTTATTTACACTTAGATTTGAACAAAGAACAAGACTTATTCTACATGAAACGCTGCCATGAGCTTGCAAAAAGGGCATTGGGGAGCACCTATCCTAATCCTTTAGTGGGTTCTATAATTGTTCATGATAATGTAATTATTGGTGAAGGTTGGCATAAACAAGCAGGGGGAGCTCATGCAGAAGTTAATGCAATCAACCAAGTGATCAATAAAAACCTTTTAAAAAAATCTACCCTTTATGTCAATCTTGAGCCATGCAGTCATTTTGGGAAGACACCTCCTTGTTCAGATTTAATTATTTCTTCAAAGATACCAAGAGTCGTAATTGGATCTAATGATCCTAATCCAAAGGTTGCTGGAAATGGTATAAAAAAATTAAAAGCCGCAGGCTGTGAAGTTGTAACCCATGTTTTACAGAAAGAAAGTGATTTCCTCAATCGTCGTTTTTTTACCTTTCATAAAAAAAAGCGCCCCTATGTCATATTAAAGTGGGCTCAAACAAAAGATTCACTCATCGCTCCTTTATCTGATAAAAACAAAAAAACTGAAATTTTTTGGATTTCAAACTCAATTTCAAAACAACAAGCACATCAGTGGAGAAGTGAGGAAGCAGCTATACTAGTTGGTGTTCAAACTGTTGTAAATGACAATCCCAAATTAACAACCAGGGAATGGGCAGGAAAAAACCCATTACGTCTTATTATTGATCCTAGTGCAAGAACTCCAGTAGATTCAAGTGTACATTCAGATTCAGAGCCTACTATTTTTTTTACTAATCACAAAACAGGCACATTTCTGAAAAACAAAAAATATATTAAAATAGAGCCTTTTTCTATTGAGAAAATTTTACAAAATTGTTACGAAAATGAAATTCAATCTATCATTGTTGAGGGGGGACTCATAACATTGCAAAAATTCATCGATGCAAAATTGTGGGATGAAGCAAGGATCTTTTCAAGCAATAAAGAACTTATAAAGGGAGTAAAAGCTCCAAAAATAAATAAAGCTGCTTTTAATATTGAAAAAAATGATACAGACACTGTATCAATCTATTTCAACTAAACTTTTCAAGCAAAAATTTTGGACATCGCATTGGTCTTTTAGTTTGTGGGGACAAGAAAGCTAAAACCGTATTTCCTTTACAAATAATTTCATCCTTTTGGTTCACAAGTACATAATCAAATTCCAACGTCGCTTTAGGATTGTTTTTTAAGATAACAGTTACTTGGAAAAAATCACCATAATATAAAGGGGTTTTAAACTCCAAGGAAGCTTTTACTACCGGCATCAAAATACCCTCTCGCTCCATTTGAGCATACGATATATCCATTGAGGTAAGCCATTCTAGCCTAGCTAATTCAAAGTATTTTAGGTAATTACTGTGATGCACAAACTTCATCTGATCCGTTTCTGAATAGCGTACATCAATTTTTTTTGTTTTGTATTTCATCAAATCATATTAGTAATATAAATTTACAAGAGATTAATCAAATTTCTTGTCAAATAACAGATTCAGAATATCATGAAAAAAAAGTTATAATTCAATAGCAATTTGATTTTTTTTTTGGAATTTTTTAATCAATATTTGTATTAATCAAAGAATTACGAGTTAACCATAAATTTAAAATCAAAATAAATTTAAAAATGAATATTACTGCTTCTACAGTTTGGACAAATTGCCTCTCATTTATAGAAGATAATATTCCTCCTCAAGCTTTTAAAACTTGGTTTAAACCCATTACTCCTGTAAAACTTAGCGAAAACATTTTAACGATACAAGTCCCCAGTAAGTTCTTTTATGAATGGTTGGAGGAGCACTACGTAAAGCTTCTGAAGACAGCTCTTCAACGTGAACTTGGTAAAGATGCCCGTTTGTTGTATGCCATTAGAATGGAAAATACTTTTGGTAACAAAGCACCCTTTACTGAGAAAATTCCAAGTAGTAATCGTTCTGGTGTTCTCACTCAGGACGTAGATGCGCCAATAAATTCTTATGCTGGTGAATTGAAAAATCCATTTGTAATTCCTGGAATTAAGAATTTACAAATTGAATCTCAATTAAATCCTAACTATAACTTCGACAACTTCCTTGAAGGTGATTCAAATCGTCTCGGAAGGTCAGCAGCATTAGCAGTTTCTGCTAAACCAGGAGGAACATCTTTTAACCCCCTCCTTATTTTTGGTGGAGTTGGTTTAGGAAAAACTCACTTGGCTCATGCTATAGGAGTCGAAATTAAAGAAAAGTATCAGGACAAAACGGTTCTTTATATCGCTGCAGAAAAATTTACTCAGCAATACATAGAAGCCGTTAAGAAAAATACTCGAAATGATTTTATTCATTTCTACCAACTGTTAGATGTACTAATAATTGATGATGTTCAGTTTCTTTCAGGAAAAACAGGAACCCAAGATGTATTTTTTCACATCTTTAATCATTTACATCAAAATGGAAAGCAAGTCATACTTACTTCTGATAAGGCGCCTGTTGACATGCAAGATATTGAACAGCGTTTACTCTCTCGTTTTAAGTGGGGACTTTCTGCTGAATTACAACTTCCAAACTACGAAACTAGAATTTCAATATTGAAAAACAAGTTATATCGAGATGGTGTGAATATCAATGATGACATCATCGAATATGTAGCAAAAAATATCAAAACAAACGTCAGAGAGTTAGAAGGTGCAATTATCTCGTTAATCGCTCAGTCTTCCTTTAATAAAGCTGAAATAACTCTTGAACTTGCTCAAGAAGTGGTAATGAAGTTTGTTAAGAACACCAAACGTGAGGTTTCTATTGATTACATTCAAAAAGTTGTTTCTGATTATTTCCAAATGGATGTTGAAACACTCCAATCTAAAACAAGAAGAAGACATATCGTTCAGGCCCGCCAACTTGCAATGTATTTTGCTAAAAAATTCACCAAAGCATCTTTAGCTAGTATTGGGAATCAAATTGGTAAAAGAGATCATGCTACAGTTTTGCATGCATGCAAAACTGTTGACAACCTTAGTTTTACTGACAAACAGTTCAGAAAATATGTTGAAGACCTAAGCCAAAAGCTTACCTTATAAAACCTTTTTTTTATGGAACACACAAAAGTACTCATGGTTTGTTTGGGTAACATTTGTCGTTCACCCCTTGCGCAAGGTATTCTTGAATCAAAACTAAAAGGATTAACTATTTCCGTTGATTCTGCTGGAACAGAAGCCTATCATGTTGGAAACTCACCCGATCCGAGAAGTATTGCTGTCGCAAAAAAACATGGTATTGATATAAGCCAACAGAAGGCGAGACAATTTTCTTTATCAGACTTCAAAGAATTTTCTCATATTTTCGTTATGGATCGAAGTAATTATAATGCAATTATCGCCAAAGCAGCTTCAGAGGAAGAACTAAAAAAAATAAATTTCATCTTGAACGATCAAGAGGAAGTCCCAGATCCTTACTACGGAGGACCAGAAGGTTTTCAAAATTGTTTTACATTGCTAGAGGATGCATGTGATCGAATTGTTAAATCTTTAGAAAATGAATGAGAATATAACTCCTATGGGGGTTCTTTATTTGATACCAACTCCACTTGGAGACAATTCCCCTCTTGAAGTACTTCCACTGTCGGTAAAAAAAGTAATGGAAGAGCACAAACACTTTATTATTGAAAACGAAAAAGCCGCACGGCAGTTTATAAAGAGAATCACTCCTAACAAAAATCAAGATAAAATAACACTTTACCCACTCAATAAATACACAACCTCCGAAGAAATGGAAAGTTATCTGGATCCCTGTAAGTCAGGAATCTCAATGGGTCTTTTTTCTGATGCTGGTTGCCCAGGAATAGCAGATCCAGGAGCAGTTATCGTTTCAAAAGCACATCGATTAGGGATTACTGTAAAACCTTTGACAGGACCCTCCTCTCTTATATTAGCACTTATGGCTTCAGGAATGAACGGTCAAAGTTTTGCGTTTAACGGCTATCTTCCAATTGAACAAAAACAACGCAATCAAAGTATTGCTAAATATGAAAAAAAGGCTTTTCGTGAAAATCAAGCACAACTTTTTATAGAGACTCCTTATAGAAGCGAATCATTATTTAAAGATTTTTTAAAAACTTTAGATCCCAATACACTACTTTTTGTGGGATGTGACCTGAGCTTAAATTCTGAATTTACACTAACCCTACCTGTAAAAAAATGGAAAAAAGTCAAACCCGATCTTATCAAAAGACCTTGTGTTTTTATAATTGAAGGTTCATTTTAGCGGAATATTTTCTTTTGATTAATCCAGTTTACATAGATTTTTTTATTCCTATTATGCTCCATTAGGTTTTTCGCAAACATATGATACCCTGGTTTGGAAGGATCAGCAACAAAATATATGTACGAATGTTTCTCTGGATTTAAAACAGCTTCAATAGTGGATAAATCAGGCATTACAATAGGCCCTGGAGGCAACCCTTTCGACCTATAGGTATTGTAAGGAGACTTTAGTCTTAAATCCTTGTAGAGTACCCTTTTAATGACTTGATTAAAATCACCTGAAGCTTTTTTCATTGCAAAGATTACGGTTGGATCAGCCTGCAATTTCATTCCTTTTTTTAGCCGATTTAAATATGCTCCAGCAACTCGAGCTTGCTCATCTCTTTTAGGTGATTCCTTTTGAACAATAGACGCTAAAATTGAAACCTCCTGAGGTTTTAATCCTAGAGTTGCTGCCTTTGCTCTTCTTGAATCATTCCAAAAACGATTATAATAAGAAAGCATTTTTTTTCTGAAATCCTCAGCAGAGGTATCCCAGAAAAAGTCATAAGAATTTGGTAAATACAGCGTTAAAGCATTATCACGAGTAAAACCATTTTCGCTTAAAAATTCAGTATCGTAAAAAGCAGATAATAAACTGATGCTATCGGCATCTATTTGTTGTGATATCCGCCCTGCAAGATCTTCAAGACGTTCTTGATTATTAAACACTACTTTAACAGCTAGACGTTTGGAGCGAAGAAGATTGATAATTTCATTGTTCCCTAATCCCTTCAGTAATCTGTATTTCCCAGGTTTAACATTTTTTGAATATCCCTTTTTATCTGCTGCTACTCGAAAATTAGAAGTAGATTTTAATAATGGATTCAATTGGACTTGAAGTGAATCTATGGTATCATCTCGGTCAATAAAAACAAAAGAAGAATCATTTTCAAAAACAGTATTATCCCAAAAAAAAGTTACATAAAAATTATAGACAAAATAAGAACCAATTGCCACCCCTATTAGACTAATCCAAACTAAAATTTTCTTCTTGTACATCAGTCAAATAATTTTTGATAAAGAAATTCATCATGAAAAGCACCTTGGTAAAAATTCCAAGCCTTTTTAATTCCTACTTTTTCATATCCACAATGTTCAAAAATACGTAAACTTGTTTTGTTTTCTGCGGCAATATTAGCATATAAACAATGTATATTTAAATGAGTCTTACAATGTAAATCCAAAAGCATAAGTCCCTTTTTACCTAGACCTAATCCTCGCTTTGTCTGATGCACAACGATCCCAACTCCTACCCTTCTGTGGATAGGTTCGAAATCGAAAAGATCAACAAAACCTAAAACATTACTATTTGCATCCGAAAGAACGAAACGCTTTTGTTTTACTTCAAAAATATCTTGATGTTGCTGTTCAATATAGTTTCGTAACACATTTTTTGAAAAAGGTTCTGTTCGGTTTGAGTATTTCCAAAATTCATTTTCGTTTTCGATTTCAAACAAAACATCTAGATCTCTTGGCTCAAGGGCTCTCAAGAAAATTGATTCTAAATTCATAATGAAATTATTCCTGAAAAAACAAAAGTAGCAGGACCTTGTAAAAAAACATTCTTGTAGCCTTGTTCTGCAATTTCAAAATCAATAATTAAATTTCCACCTAGAGCTTTCATTAAAATTTGGGTAGACTTTTCGGTGTTACCTAAATAATGCATTGCTAAAGCTCCTGCTACAGCACCCGTTCCGCAGGCAAGAGTCTCATTTTCTACCCCTCGCTCATAGGTTCTTATAGCATAACTCTGTGGGCCTTCTTTCGCTATAAAATTAACATTGATACCCTCTTCCTTAAAAGCATCTGAATAACGAATTGCAGCCCCATCTTGCTTCACATTTAAAGGTTCAATATCGTCTAGTAAAACAACAAAATGAGGTGAGCCTGTATCGGTAATTATTGTATTCCCTTTTTGAATCAAACGGTCTACATTCTTCATTTGAAGTCGAATATTATCTGCAGTAATAAGTTCTGCCTTATGAAGACCATCCACCGCTAAAAATTTTGTTTCTTTTGAAATTATACTGTGTTTAAATGCGTAGGCAACTGCACATCTTCCCCCATTTCCGCACATAGAACTTAGGTTCCCATCGGAATTAAAGTAGCGCATTTCAAAATCCCAAGTTTCATGGGTTTCAATAAAAATAACACCATCCGCTCCAATACCCTTAAATCTGTTACACAAAAATTGTATTTGAGTAGTTGAAATTAAGTCAAAATTTCCTGATCGGTTATCAATAATAATGAAGTCATTACCCGCACCATGATATTTGTTAAATTTAATCTCCATAGACCCCAAAAGTACATGAATTTTTTATTTGTTTATTTACATCCATCAGAAGAGATTCATAATAAAAAAACAACGATTCATTAACTTCAATATTTCTTTGAAAAAATAGTTATCAAGGTGTTAAAGGGTCGTTAAATGCATTTTAATGTTCCTTAAAATATATAATTTTGAAAAAAAATATAAACTATGAAATCATTTATTAAAACCCTTAGTATTGCACTTGGAAGTGCTGTTCTCAGCATTTTTATTTATGACTTTTATTTTCAACCCGCTTCTGAAGAAATCATTAAAGGAAACGTAGGGGCTAGTTTAATTCCAGCAAATTATACCTATAACTCTGGAAATGTAGCTGCTGAACTAACTGATTTTACAGTAGCTGCAGAAAAAACTGTACATGCGGTAGTTCATGTTAAAAACACGAGTTCATCCTCATCCGATCTTCCCGCATTTTATCGCTATTTCTATGGGGATGACGAATTGCCTGATCGCATTGGAACGGGTTCGGGGGTTATTATTTCTCCAAATGGATATATTATTACAAACCATCATGTCATTGAAAATAATTCTGAAATTGAAATTACAACCAATGACAATAAAACCTATCAAGCAACTGTAGTTGGATCTGACCCAAGCAGTGATATTGCTGTCCTTAAAATAAATACAGATCAGAAATTACCCTATGTATTTTTTGGAAATTCAGACAGTACAAAAATTGGAGAATGGGTTCTTGCTGTTGGAAATCCTTTTAATTTAAATTCAACAGTAACAGCAGGTATTATAAGTGCAAAAGCAAGGGACTTGAATCAAAAAGATAGAAAAAATGAATGGTACCTCCAGACCGATGCAGCGGTAAATCAAGGAAATAGTGGGGGCGCTTTAGTCAATACAAGAGGTGAGCTTATTGGTATTAATACGGCTATCACTTCAGTATCAGGAGGATTTGTTGGCTATTCCTTTGCAGTTCCAAGCAATGTAGCTCGAAAAGTTTTTGAAGACATAATTGAATTTGGTGATGTACAACAGGGTCTTTTGGGGGTTATGGGGCAAGCATTAAATTCTGAAATGGCTGAGCGATTTGAGGTTAAGGAAACAGAAGGCTTCTACATAACCGACCTCGAAGAAGGTTTAGGTGCAGATCTTGCTGGACTTAAACCGAATGATATTATCAAAAGCGTAGATGAAATTTCAATAAATAAATTTGCTGATTTATCAGGATACCTAGCCAGTAAACGCCCAGGAGAAGAAGTAAACATCATCTATAATCGTAATGGAAAAGAAAATAAAGTTAAAGTCCGTTTGGAAAAAATCAATAGAGCCAATTTCTTTTTGATGGAAGTTAGAGAACTAACGCCAGATCAAAAAAACGAATATTTAACCGAAAAGGGTCTATACATTTCCAATATGAACAATCGCTGGCTTTACCAAAAAGGTATTGACAATGGCTTTGTCATTTTAGAAATTAATGACAAAGAAGTCAGTAAACTAAAAGATGTTCAAAACATTAAAGTAAATGATCTAGAAAGTATTCTTTTTTTAAATCCCTCAGGAGAAAAGGAAAGAATATCACTGGAGTATTAATTCTTCAACCTTTACAGAAAAAGTCACAGTGCTGCTGTGACTTTTTCTATTTTTGCTTTAATCTAATTTAATTTTCATGCGAATTGACATTATCACGCTTTTTCCAGAACTTTTAAAAAGTCCTTTTGAAGTATCTATTCTAAAAAGAGCTTTAGAATCTGGGATTGCACAAGTTAATTTTCATGATCTAAGAACCTACAGTACCCATAAACAAAAACAAGTAGATGATTATCCCTTTGGTGGAGGAGCCGGCATGGTCATGATGATTGAACCCATAGATCGTTGCCTTGAAGCTCTTAAAAAGAAAAGAGATTATGATGCAATCATTTATCTTACACCAGACGGAAAAACACTAAACCAAAAGGCAGCAAACCATTACTCCACACTTAATAACATTATTCTTTTGTGTGGACATTACAAAGGAGTAGATCAACGTGTTAGGGATCACCTAATTACCCATGAAATTTCTATTGGTGACTTTGTACTCTCTGGTGGAGAGTTAGCCGCAGCTATTTTTTGTGACAGTGTCATCCGACTTGTGCCTGGTGTGCTTGGAGACGAATCTTCTGCATTGACCGATAGTTTCCAAGACAACCTATTAGCACCCCCAATTTATACGCGTCCTGCCAAATATAAAGAGTGGGAAGTACCCGAAATATTAACCTCAGGGAATACACCAAAGGTTGAAGAGTGGAGAGACCAAAAAGCACTGGAAAGAACTCAAAAATTACGCCCAGATTTACTTGAATAAAATGAAAATCACAGTACTTATAATTCTGCTTATAATCATTTCATCCTGTGTGAAAAACAACCTTAAATCCCAAGAGGATGAGTTTCTTATTTGCACAGAACAATTCGTAACAATCACAATCCAAATAATGGGTGATGCACCAACTAACTATTATACGCTTCGTCCCAAGACCTCAGACACCCTCAAAATTGAATCCTATTTTGAGAATTATTACCCAATTGTAAATGATAATTTAGTGTCTAGTTTAGAACGGGATAGTACAGAACAACTTATTTTTGTGGGTGAAAGAACTGCAAACCCTATACGTGAAGTCTTTGAGATTAAGTCAGATGGATGTCACGTCACCAAAGTGAGTGGAGTTGATAGTGTCTATTAATTTTTGATAATCAAGTTGCCTACTTCAAAATAAAGTTTAATTTTGCACCACGAAATGAACAACCTCTGACGAAAATCGTGAATGTTGTCTTTTCCAACTCAATAAAAACATAATATGGAAGCGTTAATCAATTTTGTACAAAACGAATTCATCGAGAAAAAAGAATTTCCAAAATTTGATGCCGGAGATACCCTAACTGTTTACTACCAAATCCGAGAAGGAGAAAAAGTACGTACTCAGTTTTTTAAAGGGGTAGTAATTCAAATTAAAGGGCAAGGTTTATCAAAAACCTTTACAATTAGAAAAATGTCAGGAACTGTAGGTGTTGAACGTATCTTTCCATTAAACCTCCCTACATTAGAAAAAATCGAAGTAAATAAAAAAGGTAAAGTACGTCGTTCACGTATTTACTACTTCAAACAATTAAGAGGTAAAAAAGCTCGTATCAAAGAAGCCAGAATGGATTCTTAATCAGGGTTTAACCTAATTTAAAACCGCTAACCACTTGAATCTAGTGTTTAGCGGTTTTTTTATTACTTAATTCTACCTAAAAAATAAACTGTAGCACTTATATTTGCACCCGAAACAAATTTAAACTCGCATGTCAAAAATTAAAGTTGTAAATCCAGTTGTAGAAATGGATGGAGATGAGATGACAAGAATCATCTGGAAATTCATTAAAGATCAACTTATACTTCCATACTTAGATTTAAAGATTATCTATTATGATTTATCTGTAACCTCTAGAGACGCTACTGAAGATAAAATTACAATTCAAGCAGCTAATGCTATTAAAGAACACCATGTAGGTATCAAATGTGCTACAATAACACCCGATGAAGATCGTGTTACTGAATTCAACCTCTCCAACATGTGGCGTTCTCCCAATGGAACCATTAGAAATATTGTAGGAGGAACGGTTTTTAGAGAACCCATTATAATGAAAAACGTACCACGGTATGTCCAAGGTTGGACAAAACCCATCTGTATCGGACGACATGCCTTTGGAGATCAATATAAGGCAGCTGATACGGTAACCACTGGAAAAGGAAAATTAACGATGACTTTTACTCCCGATGATGGTGGGACTCCGAAAACATGGGATGTTTATCATTTCCAAGAAAACGGTGTAGCTATGTCCATGTACAATATAGATTCTTCTATCTATGGTTTTGCGCGTTCTTGTATGAATCAAGCCTTAACCAAAGGATGGCCTTTGTATTTATCTACAAAAAACACCATTCTAAAAGCATATGATGGGCGTTTTAAAGACATTTTTCAGGAAGTTTTTGACAATGAATTTAAAGATCGTTTTGAAAAAGCAGGAATTACATATGAACACAGGCTTATCGATGACATGGTAGCTGCTGCAATGAAATGGAGCGGAGGTTTTGTGTGGGCATGTAAAAATTACGATGGAGATGTTCAATCAGATACCGTTGCACAAGGTTTTGGTTCTCTGGGATTAATGACTTCTACCCTTGTTACTCCCGATGGAAAAACAATGGAAGCGGAAGCGGCTCACGGAACTGTAACACGTCACTATCGACAACATCAACAAGGAAAAGAAACATCTACCAACCCTATTGCATCCATTTTTGCATGGACAAGAGGATTAGCACATAGAGGAAAGTTAGATGACAATCAAGAACTTATTGATTTTTGTTCTACCCTTGAAAATGTATGTGTAGAAACAGTTGAAAGTGGTAAAATGACAAAAGATCTTGCAATTTTGATCCATGGAAAAGAGCTAAACAGCTCACATTATTTAACTACACAACAGTTTTTGGCTGCTCTTAAAGAAAATCTAGAGCTGAAAAGAAACGCCTAAAACACTTTTTTAATTCATAAACTTAAACCTCACAATATTTTATTGTGAGGTTTATTTTTTAAATTCGTTAAAAACCAAAACACTATGGGTTTTGTAAAAATCACCGAACAAGATTCAAATCACAACAATCTAGAACAAAAAAGTATTGTTCATTTGTTGGAGGGTATTCATCAAGAAGATAAAAATGCTGTCGAAGCAGTTGGAAAAGTATTAGATAAAATCGAGGTTTTAATTGAAGCAGTTGTAACACAACAAAAAATTGGAGGACGTCTCTTTTATATTGGAGCTGGAACTAGTGGTCGTTTAGGTGTTTTAGATGCCTCTGAGTGCCCCCCTACTTTTGGGACCGATCCAAATCAAGTAATTGGACTCATTGCAGGAGGAGATTACGCCTTACGAAACGCTGTAGAAAACGCTGAAGATGACCCGCATCAAGCGTGGGAAGACTTGAACGCTTATGACATTAACACAGATGATATTGTGGTTGGAATTGCCGCTTCAGGTACAACTCCGTATGTGGTCTCTGGCTTACATGATTGCCAATCTAAAGGCATCAAAACTGGAAGCATTAGTTGTAATCAAAACAGTCCTTTATCAGGCGTTAGTAACTTTCCAATTGAAGTGATTGTGGGACCTGAGTTTGTGACAGGAAGCTCTCGGATGAAAGCGGGAACTGCCCAAAAACTTATCCTCAACATGATTACAACAGCTACCATGATCCGATTAGGTCATGTGAAAGGAAATAAAATGGTGGACATGAAATTATCAAATAAAAAACTTGTAGGACGCGCTGAAGGAATGCTTATTGATGAACTCAACATTTCACAAGAAAAAGCAAAACAATTACTAGAACTGCATGGTAATGTCCGAAACGCCATAAATGCCTACAAAAATCATGAATAAAATTTTACTTCAAAAAGGACTTAAACTCATGAGCTATTTTCTAGTGCTCTGTTTTATTGGACCTTTTGTGGTACATCAGGCATTTCAAAACAAGTCTCATTCACTTTATTATCCAGTACTCGCTTTAGGGTTGATTCTTCTTGGTCTTACCTTTTATTTTGGCTTTAAGGGGATTCGGACACTTGTGACTGCACTTTTGGGGGAGAAAAGGAAAAAAAGGGAGTATTAGAAACTTTCTCTAACCATTGCTTGCTATCCCAAGACCCCGTATCTTTGCGTGGCATTTTAATAAAACTATGATTGAAATTCAATTTCCAGACCAGAGCGTTCGAACCTATTCGGAAGGGGTTACTCCTTTTGAAATTGCTTCAAGTATTAGTGAGGGATTGGCACGTAATGTATTGTCCGCTAAGTTTAACGGGCAGATTGTAGAAAGCGTCACCTCCTTGCACGAAAATGGAAAAATTCAACTTTTTACCTGGAATGACCAAGAAGGAAAAACAGCTTTTTGGCATTCATCAGCGCATGTATTGGCGCAAGCTCTTTTAGCACTTTATCCTGAATGCAAACTAACTATAGGGCCAGCCATAGAAAATGGGTTTTATTACGATGCAGATTTTGGAGAGTATAGTCTAACAGAAAAAGACTTAGTTGAAATAGAAAAGAAATTTTTGGAATTTGCTCGACAAAAATTTGAATTTAAAATGCGAAGTGCTTCCAAAGCTGAAGCCCTTGCTTATTATAAAAAAGAAAATAACCCCTTTAAGACTGAACTCATTGAAAATCTTGAAGATGGTACTATTACTTTTTGTGACCATGCAGACTTTACAGACCTTTGTCGTGGTGGACACATTCCAAACACTGGATCTATAAAAGCGATCAAACTAACCAATATAGCAGGTGCATATTGGAGAGGAGATGAAACAAAACCACAATTGACTCGTGTGTATGGTATTTCATTTCCCAAACAGAAACAATTAACAGAATATCTTGAACTGGTTGAAGAAGCCAAAAAAAGAGACCACAGAAAACTAGGAAAGGAATTAGAATTATTTACGTTCTCCCAAAAAGTAGGACAAGGCCTCCCTTTGTGGTTACCTAAAGGAGCTGCACTCCGAGAACGACTAGAAAACTTCCTTAAAGCAGCTCAAAATAAGGCAGGCTACGAACAAGTGATTTCTCCACATATTGGAAGTAAAGAGTTGTATATGACTTCGGGTCATTATGAAAAATATGGTGCTGATAGTTTCCAGCCGATTCAAACGCCTGCAGAAGGGGAAGAATTTCTACTCAAGCCGATGAACTGTCCACACCATTGTGAAATATACAATGCAAAACCCTGGAGTTATCGGGATTTACCTAAACGATATGCTGAATTTGGAACTGTGTATCGCTATGAACAAAGTGGTGAGCTCCATGGATTAACTCGGGTTAGAGGATTTACCCAAGATGATGCGCATATCTTTTGCATGCCCAGTCAGCTAGATGATGAGTTCAAAAAAGTAATCGATTTGGTTTTGTATGTTTTTGGTTCTTTAGGTTTTGAAAACTTTACTGCTCAAGTATCCCTAAGAGATCCAGAAAAACCAGAAAAATACATTGGTTCAACCCATAATTGGGAATTAGCAGAACAAGCTATTATCAATGCAGCTAAAGAGAAAAATTTAGATTATGTAATCGAAACAGGGGAAGCAGCTTTTTACGGCCCTAAGCTCGATTTTATGGTAAAAGATGCGCTGGGAAGAAAATGGCAATTAGGAACCATACAGGTAGATTACAATCTTCCAGAGCGCTTTGATTTGAATTACAAAGGAAGTGACAATGAATTACACAGACCAGTAATGATTCACCGAGCACCTTTTGGAAGTTTGGAACGTTTTGTTGCTATTTTATTAGAACATACAGGCGGTAATTTCCCTCTTTGGTTAATGCCAAATCAAGTAAATATTTTGTGTGTGAGTGAAAAATGTAAAAATTACGCTCTAAAAGTTTCAAATTTCTTGGAAAATCACGAAATTCGCGCCCTCTTAGATGATCGAAATGAGACCATTGGGAAGAAGATTCGTGAGTCCGAAATCTCCAAAGTCCCCTATATGATTATCATAGGAGAGAAAGAAGAAGAAAATCAAACAGTTTCTTTACGAAAGCACTCTGAAGGTGATTTAGGAAGCTTTTCGACAGAAAGTGTGGTAGAATTAATAAATACAGAAATAAAAAGTAGCCTAGCTAGCTTTAAAGTTTAATTTAAAAAAGAGAAGACATAGCAATACGTAGACGTAGAACGAACCGCCCTGGAAGGGTAATCAAAGAAAATCCACACCGTATTAATTTAAAAATTACGGCACAAGAGATTCGTTTGGTAGGTGATAATGTTGAAATAGGAGTTTACTCTCTTAATAAAGCACTTGTCATTGCAGAATCTTTAGAACTGGATTTAGTTGAAATTTCGCCTAACGCGTCACCACCGGTCTGTAAAATTTTAGAATACAAAAAGTTTCTGTATGAACAAAAAAAGCGGGAAAAAGCCCTAAAAGCGAAAACAAGTAAGATTATTCTGAAAGAAATTCGCTTCGGTCCACAAACCGATGAACATGATTATGAATTCAAAAAGAAACACGCTGAGAAGTTTCTTAAAGAAGGGGCTAAATTAAAAGCTTTTGTGTTTTTTAAAGGACGCTCAATTGTGTTTAAAGAACAAGGTCAAATTCTTTTGCTGCGTTTAGCACAAGATTTGGAAGAGTTAGGAAAAGTAGAACAAATGCCAATATTGGAAGGAAAAAAGATGAGTATCTTGATTTCTCCTAAGAAAAAATAAAAAAAGGAACTGTCATGCCAAAAATGAAAACAAAATCAAGTGCTAAAAAACGTTTTAAATTGACCGGAAGCGGTAAAATCAAGCGTAAGCATGCTTTTAAAAGTCACATCTTGACCAAGAAGTCTAAAAAGCGTAAGCTAGCTTTGACGCATTCTGGTTTGGTTCATGAAAGTGATGAAAAAAATATCAAACAACAACTAAGACTTAATTAAGTCAAACTAGGTTAAACGTTAATTATCAACCCGAAGTAAGGCTTTAAAAGCGTAGCGATACCGCCTCCTTCAAAAAACTAAATAAAATGCCAAGATCAGTAAACTCAGTTGCCTCAAGAGCACGTAGAAAAAAAATATTAAAACAAGCGAAAGGTTTTTTTGGCCGTCGTAAGAATGTTTGGACGGTTGCAAAAAATGCAGTTGACAAAGCAATGCTTTATGCGTATCGTGACCGTAAGGTTAACAAACGTAACTTTAGAGCCCTTTGGATTACTCGTATTAATGCAGGTGCACGAATCAACGGAATGTCATACAGCCAATTCATGGGGAAAATTAAATCCCATAATATTGAGCTCAATCGAAAAGTGCTCGCTGACCTTGCGATGAATCATCCCGATGCTTTTAAAGCAATCGCAGATAAAATCAAATAATTTTAAAACTACCTTCGGGTAGTTTTTTTTTAGACCATGAAAAAGTTTACTATATACCATAATCCAAGATGTCGTAAATCAAGAGAAGCATTAAAATTTCTTGAAGAAAAAGGCTTCACGGGTGAGGTAATCCATTATATAGAATACCCTTTCACTAAAGAAAGTCTCCAAAAGGTTTTAAATAAAATTGATCTTCAACCTAGCGCTATTGTTCGTAAAAATGAAACGCAATGGAAAGATATTCCCAATCGATCAGTATTGAGCGAGGATGAAACACTTGATTTTCTTGTCAAATTTCCAAAATTGATTGAAAGACCTATCGTAGTAATCGGTGACAAAGGAGTCCTAGCTCGACCATTAGAAAATTTGACTCTATTTCTTAAATCATATTAAACCCTAACTACTTAATTCTGTCAAAGTAGCATTACTTAAAAAATATATGAAAAGATTAATATTAATGCTGTTATTGGTATGTATTACAAATACAGTTAATGCCCAACGCCCCCCTAATGGTGGAAATTTTACCAAAATTAAAATTACCGGAAATGTTGCTGATTCTGAAACATCAGAACCACTTGAATACGCAACTATATCTCTTGTAAACGATCAATTCCCAGATAGAATTCAAGGAGGAATCACCGATACTAAGGGAAATTTTGATATTGAAATTTTTCCTGGAAAATATAATATCACTATAGAATATATCGGTTTTGAAAAAATCATACTTGAAGATAGAAGCGTTACTGAATCTATAAATTTAGGAGACTTTAAACTCAATATAAATTCTGAATCATTAGAAGAAATAGAATTGGTTGGAGAGCGAACTGAAGTTGAAATAAGATTAGATAAAAGGGTTTATAATGTTGGAAGAGACATTACTGTCAGAGGAGGAAGCGTTACAGATGTAATGGACAATATTCCCTCAGTGTCGGTTGATGTAGAAGGGAACATCTCTTTAAGAGGAAATGATAACGTAAGGATTTTAATTAATGGAAAACCTTCTGGATTGGTTGGCTTATCTGGCCCTGCAGCTTTACGTCAATTACCTGCTGAATCCATTGAGAAAGTTGAAGTAGTTACATCTCCATCCGCTCGATACGAAGCTTCAGGAACTGCTGGTATATTGAATATTATCCTGAAAAAAGAGGAGTTAGTTGGTTTCAATGCTACTTTCATTGCTAATGCTGGTCTTCCAAAAAATTTGGGTGGAACAGCCACACTAAACTGGAGAACAGATAAGGTAAATATTTTTACTACTACTACCTACAGAGATCAAAAATCACTGGGTGGTGGGGTTTTTAATAGTGAATATTTCAATGGAGATCTGCCAAGTTCTTTTGTAAATGAAATACGTGACTATGATCGAATTCGAAAAAATTATTTTATCAATTTAGGAGCAGAATATTACATCAATGATAAAACAACACTCACAATTAGTGGATTTATTCGGGATAGTGATAATACGAGTGATTCAAGTACAGAAATTGACGATTTAAATTCAAATGGTGACATCCTCAATTCAGTGGGACGTTTACAAGAAGAAGCTGAAAAAGATAATTCAAGTCAACTTACCGCTAATTTTACGAAAAAATTCAATGAAGACGGGCATGAGTTAGTGGCCGAAATTCAATTACAGAAAAGCTCGGAAGATGAATTTGCTGACATCACAAATACTGATTCTCCAAGTGAAACGGTAGGAACCTTAGAATCTCAAAAAAGAAATTTATTTCAGCTAGATTACGTCTGGCCAATCGATAAAAATACGCAGTTTGAATTTGGTTACCGTGGAGATTTTAGTGCACAAGAAAACGATTATGAAGTTGCAATACTGGAAGCAGGTCAATTTGTAGTTGACAGAAACCTTTCAAATATTCTACTTTTTGAGCAAAATGTAAACGCACTCTATACTCAGTTTGGGAAGAAAATTAATAAATTTTCCTACCTCGCCGGTTTAAGAATGGAGAATACAAACATTGTTATTGATCAGAAAACTACAAACGATTTTAAAGAAAAAAAATATACTAACTTTTTTCCAACACTAAACTTGTCATACGAGTTTAATGAGGAAGAAAATATAACATTAGGATTTAGTAGAAGAATAAGACGCCCTAGAAGCTGGTCATTAAATCCATTTCCATCAAGATCTAGTGTGACTTTTTTCAGACAAGGAAACCCTGATTTGGATCCCTCCTACTCTAGTACTTTTGATTTTGGCTATTTAAAGCGCTGGGATAAATTTACTTTTAACGGTTCTGCTTATTATCAAAAAGCAACACAAGTAATCACTCGAATTACAGAAGCAACTGGTGAAGTTGTTAGAGTAAGTGAAGATCCACTAATTGAGATACCCTCACTTCGAGCAACTTCAATCAACCTAGCTGAAAATAATCGAATAGGTACTGAATTTACGTTAACCTATTCCCCATCTAGAAAGTTTCGTTTGAGTGGAAACTTTAATATTTTCAATTCTGAGACTATTGGAAGTTATAATAATCAAGTCTTTGATGCAGAAATAGTTAGTTGGTTTGCAAGAATTAATGGAAATATCACTTTACCGAAAGGTTGGACAGCTCAATTAAGAGGTTTCTATAGAGGACCTAATGCTACTGCTCAAAGCAGATCCAAAGGGTTCTTTGTTTTGTCTGGCGCAATAAACAAAGACATTCTAAAGAAAAAAGGAACACTCTCCTTTAATGCGAGTGATCTTTTGAACTCAAGTCGATTTAAAAATACAACAACTACAGAACTCTTTACAAACTATAATGAATTCCAGTGGAGAAGACCTTCTTACGTAATGACTTTTACATACAAGATAAATGAACGTAAAAACGAACGTCGAAGAAGGAACCAAGGATATAGTGGCGATGGCGGAGATGAAGACAATGGATTTTAATTATAAAAAAAGGGGCTTTTAGGCCCCTTTTTTATTTTCTTTTTTCAATCTTCTGTTTATTCTTTCCGTATTTTAAATGTTCCATTATCGCCCCTACTAACCAATAAGGAATAACGAAAGTCAATAAAAAAATCATCAACCAAAATCCAATCGTTAAGATGGAAAGAAAAGCAAGAAAACCTAGGTATTGATCAAATTCAAACATAATTTGTGTTTTGAATAACAAAAATACATATTTTTTTTAATGAGATCACCCCACTTAATGAAATTTCACACGGCTTATTCACAAAATAATTGAAACTTATAAAAACGATTTCTTCTAAATCGAGTATTTTTACAATTCAAAATGAAATCCCATGGAATACCGTATCGAAAAAGACACAATTGGAGAAGTGAAAGTGCCTAAAAATGTATATTGGGGACCGCAAACAGAACGCTCAAGAAGCAATTTTAAAATTGGCGCTCCAGGCTCAATGCCAATGGAAATAATTCATGGCTTTGCATATTTAAAAAAAGCGGCTGCATATACCAATCATGACTTAGGTGTTCTCAGTCTAGAAAAAAGAGATAAGATAGCGCAGGTGTGTGATGAAATTCTAACAGATGCGCTCAAGGATCAATTTCCATTAGTGATTTGGCAAACTGGATCTGGAACGCAAAGCAACATGAATGTAAATGAGGTAATTGCAAATAGAGCGCATGTTATAGAAGGAAATACACTTGGTGATGGTGGAAAAACCCTAGCACCAAATGACGATGTCAATAAATCACAATCATCAAATGATACCTTTCCAACAGGTATGCATATTGCTATTTATAAAAAAATTGCAGAAACAACACTTCCGGGTATCACTAGATTACGAGACACATTAGATCAAAAAGCCAAAGCCTTTCAATCTGTTGTGAAAATTGGACGAACCCACTTAATGGATGCAACACCACTCACCTTAGGTCAAGAGTTTTCTGGGTATGTGTCACAATTGGATCATGGTATTAAAGCGTTAAAAAACACACTAGAGCATCTATCTGAAATGGCCTTAGGAGGAACAGCAGTTGGAACAGGAATCAATACTCCAAAAGGATATTCAGAAAAAGTAGCACAATATATCGCTGAATTTACAGGGCTTCCTTTTATTACGGCACCCAATAAATTTGAAGCACTAGCAGCACATGACGCTATTGTTGAGACCCATGGTGCATTAAAACAGCTAGCTGTATCATTAAATAAAATTGCAAATGATATCCGTATGATGGCTTCAGGACCGCGCTCAGGAATTGGAGAAATCATTATTCCTGCAAATGAACCTGGAAGTTCTATTATGCCAGGAAAAGTGAATCCTACACAATGTGAGGCCTTAACTATGGTTTGTGCGCAAGTAATGGGAAATGATGTTGCAATAACCGTAGCAGGAACCCAAGGGCATTATGAGCTTAATGTATTTAAACCTGTTATGGCAGCAAACTGTATACAATCTGCACAATTGCTTGGAGATGCATGTGAAAGTTTTACTGAAAATTGTGCAAAAGGAATTGAACCCAACCACAAACGTATTGATGAATTGGTTAAAAACTCTTTAATGTTAGTGACAGCTTTAAATACCAAAATCGGATACTATAAAGCCGCTGAGATTGCAAACAAAGCTCACGAGGAAGGAACAACACTTAAAGAAGCCAGCATGGCTTTGGGCTATCTCTCTTCAGAAGATTTTGACGCCTGGGTTCGCCCCGAAGAAATGACTGGAAATGACTGACAAGCTGAGTTTTGTAGCCTTTGAATCGCAGTATGCTAAAGATTTTAAAGCACTGAATATTGAATGGCTACAAACATTTTTTGTTGTAGAACCATACGATGATTTGGTCTTAAGTAATCCAGTTGAACAAATCATTGCCCCCGGTGGAGCTATCTTTATGCTTCAACTAAATAAGATTATTATAGGGACCTTTGCCTTTATCAAAAAAGAAAATGGCGTCTATGAGTTCAGTAAAATGGCAGTAAGGCCTTCAGAAAGAGGAAAAGGCTATGGGAATAAAATTGTACAATTTGTAATTCACTATGCAAAACAACAACACTGGGATAAACTTATCTTGTATTCCAGTACTATTTTAGAAAATTCCATTCATCTATACCGTAAATATGGATTTATAGAAGTTCCAATCGATCCTGATATAAAATATGCCCGCGGTAATATTAAAATGGAATTAGACTTAAAATAAGTCAATAAAGGGAATTAAATTTCATTTCGTTTTAAAAACACTATATTGAAAAAGTGAAATCTAAATTCACTTCCATGGCTGCTTTAATTATTGCAGGGGAAGCTATTTTTTTATTGCCTTTTATAGTGATGCGTGTTTTTAAACCAATTATACGTGATGTCTTTAGGATTTCTGACCTCGAGATTGGTGAAGCACAGGCACTATATGGAATTACTGCCCTACTTTCTTATTTTCTTGGTGGCTTTATAGCAGATAAATGGGAAGCCAAAGGATTATTATCTATTTCTTTAATCCTCACTAGTTTTGGAGGCATAGTAATGACTACCATACCTTCAGTTCTAGTTTTTAAAATATCTTATGCACTGTGGGGCGTATCAACTATTTTTTTATTTTGGTCAGCCTTAATTAAGGCTACTAGACAATGGGGGAATGAAAATAACCAAGGACTATCTTTTGGTTTACTTGATGGTGGGAGAGGGTTGTTTGCTGCTATTATCGCCTTATCAGGTGCGGCTATTTTAAGCTATTTTTTTCCAGAAGAATCAATTGAAGTTACTTATGCAGATAAAAAGATAACACTACAATATATCTTAATTAACATTACTTTTATAGTGCTAATTATTGGAATATCAGTATGGTTTACACTTCCTAAACAAACTATAGATTCAAAAAATGAGGAAACTGATTTTAGCTTCAAAAAAGCTTTAGCTTTATTAAAAAAACCAAAAATATTTTTTTATTCCTTATTAATTTTAGCAGCTTATAGTGGTTATAAGCTTACTGGAGTTTTTGGAATTTATTCAAAAGATGTATGGGGTTTTAGTATTGAAAATGCTACCTATTTTTCGGTTTTTATTCAATTTACACGTCCGATAACTGTCGTTATCATTGGTTGGATTGCCGATCAAATTTCACCTTCAAAAGTAATTATACCCTGCTTTATTTGTATGGGAATTGCCTCTTTTTTAATAGGATTTGGAGGATTTGAAAAAAATTACTTTGTGATTTCTTTTTCCCTTTTTATTTTAATTGCATTTGGAACTTACTCATTGAGAGGGCTTTACTTTGCTTTATTGGAAGAAATAAAAACACCACTTCAACTAACGGGAACATTAGTTGGAATAATCTCAGTCATTGGTTTTACTCCAGACATTTTTATGTCCCTATTCACAGGGTATATCTTAGGTGAAAATCCAACACTTGTTGAGTATCAAAAATTATTTTCGCTGTTTACCATATTTCCACTTTTTGGATTAATTACGGTGATGTTATTTAGAAATAGTGAACTCAGTTGGAAATAAAAAGAATATTTTTTTTAATCTAGTTTCGAGTCAACTTACGGTATTGAATTCGCTTAGGCATTAAATCTTGACCTAAACGCTTCTTTTTATTCTCCTCATAATCAGAATAGGATCCTTCAAAGAAGTAAACTTGAGAATCTCCTTCAAAAGCCAATATATGGGTGCAAATACGATCTAAAAACCATCTGTCGTGAGAAATTACAACAGCACATCCGGCAAAGTTTTCAAGTCCATCCTCGAGTGCGCGAAGCGTATTTACATCCAAGTCATTAGTGGGCTCATCCAACAAAAGAACATTTCCTTCTTCTTTGAGTGTCATTGCCAAATGCAAACGGTTACGCTCTCCGCCAGAAAGAGCAGAAACTTTTTTGTTTTGCTCACTTCCACTAAAATTAAAACGACTTAAAAATGCTCTCGAATTAACCTGTCTTCCTCCAAGCATAATGAGTTCTTGTTCATTACTAAAATTTTGCCAGATACTCTTGTCAGGGCTAATATTTGAATGTGCTTGATCAACATAAGCTAACTTAACAGTCTCCCCTACCTTAAAGCTTCCTCCATCTGGAGTCTCTTCGCCCATAATCATCCTGAAAACGGTAGATTTTCCGGCTCCATTAGGGCCAATTACCCCAACAATTCCTGCCTGAGGCAAAGTGAAGTTTAAGTCATCATATAGCAATTTTTCCCCGTAAGATTTTGCTACATTCAAAGCCTCAATGACATTTGTCCCCAAGCGAGGCCCATTAGGAATAAAAATTTCTAATTTATCATCAATTTGCTTTTGATCCTGACTCATCAGTTTATCATAATTAGACAAACGTGCTTTTTGTTTCGACTGTCTTCCTTTTGGCGCCATTCTCACCCATTCCAATTCACGCTCTAAGGTTTTTTGCCTCTTGGATGCTTGTTTTTGTTCTTGGGCTAAGCGTTTTGACTTTTGATCTAACCAAGAAGAATAATTCCCTTTCCAAGGAATTCCCTCTCCACGATCTAATTCTAATATCCAACCTGCTACATTATCTAAAAAATAACGGTCATGCGTAACTGCAATCACTGTCCCTTGATATTGGGCTAAATGATGTTCCAACCAGTGCACAGACTCCGCGTCTAGATGGTTTGTAGGTTCATCTAATAATAAAACATCTGGCTTTTGCAATAACAGTCTACACAAAGCTACCCGTCTGCGTTCTCCACCCGATAATATACTTATTTTTTGGTCTCCGGGGGGAGTCCGTAGCGCATCCATAGCTATTTCCAATTGGGTATCTAATTCCCATGCATTTGATGCATCAATTTCATCTTGTAAAACAGCTTGACGATCCATTAGTTTCTGCATCTTATCAGCATCTTCATATACTTCAGGTAAACCAAACTGATCATTAATACTATTATACTCTTCCAAAATGGCAACTGTCTCTGCCGCTCCTTCTTTTACAATTTCTAAAACTGTTTTATTCTCATCCATTTGGGGCTCTTGCTCCAAGTAACCAACTGAGTAGTCTTGAGAAAAAACAACGTCTCCTTGAAAACTCTTATCTATTCCAGCTATAATTTTTAGAAGTGTTGATTTACCTGAGCCGTTAAGTCCTAAAATTCCAATTTTTGCACCATAAAAAAAACTGAGATAAATATTTTTTAAAACAGGTTGATTAGCGTTGGTATAGGTTTTAGTCACCCCCGTCATTGAAAATATTACTTTCTTATCTTCTGACATAGCTATATCCTTCCTCTTAAAGCGTTAAAAGCCCATGCAAGGGCATAAAATCCAACTCCAGCGATTGAAAACCCTATTGCATACTCTGGATATTTCAATACTCCTATTAAGATGAGTGCACTACCAAGTATGGCCATTATAAGTGCAACATACCCCATTATCTTATTTTTGTTTAAGCTCATTTGATTTATTGTAGATTAGCAAATATCGAATAAAAATTTAAAATGTTACCTATAGAATTTTAGTACTTTCGTATCTCATAGAGAAAGAATATGAATTTAGAAGAAGAAATTAATAAAGATGCCTTGAAAATGGCTTGGGCGGAGCTACAAGAGCGGATTCGTAGAATAAAATTAGGGGGAGGAAAAGCTCGTTTAAAAAAATTAAACGAACAAGGAAAACTCTCTGCACGAGAGCGAATAAACCAATTGGTTGATAATCCAAATGAAGTTTTTGAAGTGGGTATTTTAGCTGCCGAAAAAATGTATGAAGAACATGGAGGTTGCCCTGCTGCTGGAGTCGTGGTTGTGATTGCACACGTAGCCAAAAAAAGATGTGTTATTGTTGCTAACGATTCTACTGTCAAAGCTGGTGCTTGGTTTCCAATGACTGCCAAAAAGAATTTACGGGCACAAGAAATTGCCATGGAAAATAAAATTCCTATTATCTACTTGGTTGATAGTGCTGGAATATACCTTCCCCTTCAAGATGAAATTTTTGCTGATAAAGAGGACTTTGGGCGAATTTTTAGAAATAATGCAAAAATGAGCAGTATGGGGATTGTTCAAATTGCAGCGATTATGGGGAGTTGCGTTGCTGGAGGAGCTTATTTACCCATAATGTCTGACGAAGCTATTATTGTTGAAAAAACAGGAAGCATATTTCTTGCTGGAAGTTATTTAGTAAAAGCAGCAATAGGCGAAAATATTGATAATGAGATTTTAGGAGGTGCTGATACGCACAGTGGAATAAGTGGGGTAACAGACTATAAAGTAAAAGATGATAGTGCTGCACTAAAAAAGATTAGAAGTTTAATTGAAAAAATAGGAAGTAAACCCAATGCTGGATTCAAACACACCAAATCAGAGAATCCAAAATTTGATTCACTCTCTCTTTATAACGTGCTCCCTAAATCTAGAACTCAACCCTACGAAACCTACGAAATACTTGATAGAATTGTGGATAAGGATTCAATGGATGAGTATAAAAAAGAATATGGACAGACCTTAATTACCTCCTATGCAAAAATTGAAGGTTGGTCTGTGGGTATAATTGCAAACCAACGTAAAGTGGTAAAAAGTAAAACCGGTGAAATGCAGTTTGGAGGAGTTATTTATGGAGACTCCGCTGATAAAGCAACACGATTTATCGCAAATTGTAATCAAAGAAACATTCCTTTAGTATTTCTTCAAGATGTAACCGGATTTATGGTGGGCAGCAAAGCAGAGCATAGTGGAATCATTAAAGATGGTGCTAAAATGGTCAATGCAGTTGCGAATTCTGTCGTACCGAAATTCACTATTATTATTGGAAATTCTTTTGGAGCAGGAAATTACGCCATGTGCGGAAAAGCTTTCGATCCACGACTTATGTTAGCTTGGCCTTCTGCAAAACTGGCCGTTATGGGGGGAGCACAAGCTGCCGATGTATTAGTACAAATTGAAAAAGCTTCTGCTAAAAATGCAGGAACGCAAATAAATAAAGCCGCTGAAAATAAGCTTAGAGGTGATATCCAAAGCCGTTATGATGAAAAAACGGACATTCTTCATGCCGCTTCCCATCTATGGGTAGATGCTGTAATTCAGCCCGAAGAGACTCGTTCTTGGATAAGTATGGGGATTGATATTGCAAATCAATCACCTAGTCAGGAAAAGTTTAATATGGGGATTTTACAGGTCTAAAATACGTATTGGATTTAAAGCCAATGTTTTCTCTCGCTGTATTTTTCCACTATGGGTTCTTTCAAAATCTTTATAAAAAATAATTGCCTTTGGGATTTCATAAGAAGTTAAAGAGGCTGAATCTTTGATTTGTTTCATTAAATTGACAGAATCCAAATTTTTATTTTCTATCAATATCAAAACAACTTTTTGCCCTAAAACAGGATCTGGTAAACTCGATATAAAGTAATGCAGAGATAATATTTCAGAAAGCTTTCGCTCTATCTGTTCCGGATGCAACTTTACACCTCCTGAGTTTATTACATAGTCTACTCTTCCTATTAATCGAAATCTATTTTTATCAAGCATTTCGACCTCATCATTTGTTATTAGATTTTTCACATTCAATTGTGGTGAATCTACAATCAAACATCTCCTTTCGTCCTGAGAAATAGAAACATGGGATAAACACTTGAATTCAGTAGGAGGATCTATCATAGCACGAACAGCAATATGAGAAAGAGTTTCTGTCATGCCATATGTTTCAAAAGCGTTTACTTTTAATTTAATTAGTTCATTCTGGAGTGCAACAGACACATAAGCTCCCCCTACTATTAAAGTTTTAACTTGATTCAAGTTTGATAATGAATGAAAGGCCTGCATGGGTGTCATTGCTACAAAATCATATTCCTTTTCATTTTTGTGAAAGGGATTTTTTGAAGGAGAAACTAGGTCAAGTGATAATCCGAGTATCATGGCTCGAATCAGCATCATTTTGCCTGCAATAAAATTTGCCGGAAGACAATGCAGTGCTTTATCTCCAACATTTACATTAAAAAAATTGCCTGTTGCAATGGCACTATTTACTAAAGCTTGTTTTTTATACTGGATTCGTTTTGGTGAAGCAGTAGTTCCAGAGGTTTCTAAATAAATGGTGTCAGAATGATCCAACCAGTCCATTAAAAAATTTCCCATGTAGCGCTCAAATAAATCTCCTTCTTTTATAAAGCTGTACGCAACTGCTTTTAGTCCATTGAAATCATAATAAAAACCATTGAGTAAAAAGCGATTATGAATTTTAGTATAATGAGGTGTCTCCATCTTTATATTTTTGAAGTTAGCCTGTGTTTCCATTGGTTCCAACCATATTTTTTACTCATAAAAAAAAGAAAAATAGGATAAAGAACTAGCAAAGAAATTATAAGTTCTGCACCTAAAGAAGGTTCAGAAGTATCAATTAAAATAGATTCTGTTTGAAAAGCCGTCCATGAAGAAGTAACTAATAAAGCGGTAAATAAATTGTTTGCCGCATGAAATCCAAGAGCCAATTCAATACCCTCATCCATAAGGGTAAGGATTCCTAAAAAAAGGCCTGTACCGATATAATAGACCATAATTCCGTAGCCAAGTTTTTCAACTTCAGGATTGAATAAATGAAGACCTCCAAAAATAATTGAAGTCATCACAAGTGGTGCCCATCTATTTTTAAACATACCAGCAAATCCTTGCATCAGATATCCTCTAAAAATATATTCCTCCAAACTAGTTTGAATTGGGATCAATGCAACCGCAATTATAAATAGTAGAGCAAACGATTTTATGTTAAAATTCCATTCATATGATTCTGGAGAAAACAAGTAATCTCCTACGATTAATGCAATACTTACCAATCCCCAAAACAGAAAAGCATATACTACTCTGGACCAGTCCATTTTATCTCTACTTGAAGTAACACTAAGTAAGGAACGTTCATGTAGCTTTCTAATAACTAACCAAAATCCCAAAAGCCCCAAGGCGAAGGGAATTAATAATAAAAATAGTTGTAAGTTTTTATCCAAGTCTCTCAACATCTCCATAGGATCAACTCCAGGGGAAACTGGACCTGCTTCGATAAGAAAATAAGTGAGAGGTATTTGACCTATCACACTAAAAATAATAATTACAAAAGAACCGAGTAAATATTTCCAGAAAGGATTTTTGCTGAAGTCAACTTGTTTTAAAAACATAAATTAAAAAATTTCTCTCCAAGATATTGAATTATCATTCCACAAGCAACCTTTTCTGATAACCATAGGAGAATCAATATTATTACTAAATAGGGAGCCTGTACCTAAACCCTGAGGAAGTTTTAAGTCTTGAGTATAAGTCCACTGGGCTATTGAATTTAATCCAATGTTACTTTCTAACGCACTAGTCACCCACCACCCTATTTTGTTTTTTTCAGCTAAGTCTATCCATTGTTTTGTGCTTGAAAATCCACCAAGTAAACTGGGCTTAAATATGACATACTGCGGTTGAATCTGGGAAAGGAGTTCAGATTGGGTTTCGAAATCAAAAACACCTATTAACTCTTCATCCAAAGCAATAGGCACTGGGCTTTTTTTACATAAATCGGTCATCAGCTGCCATTGTTTTACAGCAATGGGCTGTTCAATAGAATGAATCTCAAAAGCACTTAATTTATCTAATTTACCCAAAGCTTCTTTTGGTCCAAAAGCACCATTGGCATCTACCCTTATTGAAATTGTACTAGCCGAATATCGATTTCTTAGTTGCGCTAGCAGACGCAATTCTTCATCAAAATCGATCGCGCCAATTTTTATTTTAATACAATCAAACTCACGATCTAATAAACTGTCGATTTGTTCTTTCATGTAATCAAAAGAGCCCATCCAAACTAATCCATTGATAGGAATAGCTGCTTTACCCTGAGTAAATAAGGAAGGGAAAAGATTATAAGTCATAGCACTGTTTAGAGATAAAAGTGCTGTTTCATAACCCATTTTAATTGCAGGCCAGGGAGTTAAATCCATGAGGGCTTGCCCTGTATTTATTTGATCGCAAAGTGCTCTCAGGGTAGTCTCAAATGTAGGATGATCATCATAACTCAATCCCTTTAAGATACTGCATTCACCAACACCCTTTTTGCCATGTTCTGTCAAAATTAAAAACCAACTATCCTTAGTCGTTAAAATTCCTCTTGAAGTTCCGCTAGGACGTTTAAAATCAAAAGTATGTTTAACAAATTTGGCTTGTATCATCCTATATAGAGAGTAATAAATATAAGAACTGATAACATAAAGGTTGATAAGGCTACTTTTTTTAACTCAGGATCCAACTGCTTTGGGTCTGAATTTTTGATTACAGCAATTAAATGAAGAAAAAACGGAATTAACGCTAAAAATGGTATCCAAAAAAAAGTATAAATATTTGAAAGAAAAACACCTACGAATAAAATAATCGCTAAAACCATCAAGATTATATGATACATTTTTGCTCTTTTAGCTCCTAAAAATACAACCATTGTTTTCTTACCTACTGCAGCATCATTTGCTTGATCTCTCATATTATTGAGATTTAGAACACCCACAGAAAAAAAGCCTATTGATAATGCTAGATAAAATGCGGGAAAAGAGAGTGTTTTTAATTGAATAAAATAGGCCCCTAAAACACTTACACCTCCAAAAAATAACAATACAAAAAGATCCCCTAAACCTCTATAGCCATATGCTTTATCCCCTACTGTATATGATATTGCAGCCCAAACACTAAAAATACTTAATCCTATAAATACAATAATATATAGCCAAGATTGACTTTCAAATGCAAGAAAAATAAGAGTACAAGCTAAAATTAACGCAACTAAAGACATAAAAATAATTCCGTTTTTTAAAACTTCTTTACTCAAAAGACCTTGTTGTAGAACCCGTTTTGGTCCTACCCTATTTTCATTGTCTGTCCCTTTAATTCCATCTCCATAGTCATTAGCAAAATTGGAGATAATTTGAAAAGAAATTGCAATAAACAACATCAAAACAAATAAAACCCATGAAAAATTGGGTTGATTTAAGCATAAAGCATTACCTACTAGTATCCCTGAAATAGACAAGGGAAGTGTTCGTAAGCGAGCGGCACTAAGCCAAATTTTAAATTGTTGCATCCTTTAGTTTAGGGAAATTTGGGGTATTTTTTAAAGTTAGGTGCTCGCTTTTCTAAAAAAGCTTTTTTTCCTTCCTGAGCTTCTTCCATCAAATAATACATCAATGTTGCGTCTCCTGCTAATTGCATCAGACCATGTTGACCGTCTAATTCAGCATTCAAAGATCGTTTTATCATTCGAAGTGCCAATGGACTTCTTTGTTGCATGATACTACACCATTCCATGACAGTATCTTCCAGTTGCTCTAGTGGTACTACTTTATTTACCATGCCCATTTCAAAAGCTTCCTGTGCCGTATATTGCTGACATAAAAACCAAATCTCTCTTGCTTTCTTTTGTCCCACGTGACGCGCAAGATATGACGAACCAAAACCACCATCAAAGCTTCCAACTTTTGGTCCTGTTTGTCCAAAAAGTGCATTTTCACTAGCAATTGTTAAATCACAAACGACATGCAATACATGACCTCCACCAATAGCATATCCATTTACCATAGCAATAACAGGCTTAGGCAGTTCACGAATACGTTTATGAAGATCCAGTACATTCAAACGAGGAACACCATCTTCACCAACATAACCACCTACTCCTTTGACATTTTGATCTCCCCCACTACAAAAAGCTTTATCTCCAATTCCTGTAAAAACAACAACATCTATGTCGTTGTCTTCTCTACAAACCTCTATTGCTTCAAGCATTTGAATATTTGTTTCGGGACGAAAAGCATTATAAACTTTGGGTCTATTGATTGTGATTTTTGCAACTCCTTCACAAAATTCAAAAAGAATATCACTATAGGTTGCTAAAGATTTCCATTTTCTCATTCTTACTTTTTTAATTAAACATGTTATTTGATGCCATAGATTTAAAATAATCTAACAAAACCGTATCGTTTATTTTTCTAGGCGTTTGTATTTCTAATATTCTAGGACCCTCTGAAGATCTAAATAAGCAAGCTAATTTTCGTTTTAACTGCCATTTTGAGGTTGCTTTTTGATATTTAAACCCAAATGCCTTAGCAACATATTTAGCATCGCGATTATGGATCGTTTCAAAATAACGATCATAAGAGGGGCTGTCTTTTTCTCCTGGTAAAATTCTAAAAATACCTCCCCCTTGATTATTAATTAAAATGATTTTAAAATTTTTGGGAATGTAGTCATTCCATAACCCATTAATGTCATAAAAAAAACTTAGATCACCAGTAATCAAAACAGTTGGCTTACTACTTATTTGTGCTGCACCTACAGCTGTAGCTGTACTTCCATCAATTCCACTGGTTCCTCTGTTACAGAAAAAATTTGTGCTTTCAGGCCAGTCTACTAATTGTGCATAGCGAATAGAAGAACTATTTGCTATTTGTAAGTGTACCCCATTGGGTATAGTATTTGCTATTTGATAAAAGACATTTAAATCTGAGAAAGGAAGGTTATTCAAATACGCTATTCCTTGATTTTTAAAGTGTTGGTATTTAGAGAAAATAGTAGTGTGAAAATCATTCTTAACATGATTTTCAACCAAATAATACAACTCACTAATAAATGAATTTGGTGTTTGAACAAAATGCTGATCTAAACGATAATAAGTATTGTAAGCTTTTTTTTCATTAACATGCCAATGATGCTTGGGTGCATGTGTTCTCAAAAAAGATTTTATTTTTTTTGAGACAACCATTCCTCCAAAAGTTAATACAATATCTGGAGACATAGCTGCCCTATGTTTTGTGTCAATTAGCTCTAATGAAGCCATTAAAGTGTCGATTGAGTGAATTGCCCTAGGGTGGTTTATATTTGAGGTTGTTTCGGTAAAAACGACAACAGAAGTATCTTCACAAAGTCTTTCTATGAGTTTTTTTTCAATTGAACCAGGAGGTAAAACACCTATGATTACCCATTTTTTCAAGGATTTATTCCAAAGTTTTTTTATTGAATCCAGCCCCTTTTCGATATTTGATTCCGCAAGTTGATTTGTGTCTATTTCGTCAAAAAGCAGTGCCTTCGAAGTCATACCATACAAAGGTTCTTCCATGGGAACATTAAAATGAACCGGACCCTTGCGTTCAATAGAAATTCGCAAGACTCTTGATATTTCTTTTGTGTTGTAGGTTTGAATGGAAGCTTGTATATCAGCAATTACTGATTCAGATGCATCAAAAGGAATCAACTTTTGCATCGGGTTTTGCAATAAGGTCTGTGTGGCATGACTTACATCGGGCTTTAATAATGCGGCAGCCTCAAGGTGTGGCTCAAAAACACCTGTTTGCCGGATGGTTTGTCCATCGCCAATATCTATTCTGTGCGGCATTCGGTCTGCAGATAAAACAACTAAAGGAATATCACTATAATAAGCTTCTGCAATTGCAGGATAAAAGTTTAATAGAGCTGAACCTGATGTACAGACTAATGCCACTGGTTGATTTAATTGCTGCGCCATTCCCAAGGCAAAAAAAGCAGCTGCTCGCTCATCAACAACACTATACGTTTTAAAATAAGAATCAGAAACAAAACCATTGGTCAAAGGGGCATTTCTGGAGCCTGCACAAATGACAATCCGCTCAATTTGATGATGCGCACAAAGGCGAACCAAAGTCTGGGCAAGGGGAATCAGAGGGTATTTATTCATTCGTCAGAGTCTACTTCATTTCATACAAAAGTACAAAACCAAAGGCACTTCAGGAAACACAAAAAGGAGTTTATAAAATAGGAGTTAGCGTTTCAGCTTTTCGTTGAGTTTCTAACCACTCTAGTTCTGGATCACTAGATAAAGTGATTCCTGCTCCAACAAATAGTCGCACCCTTTCCGAATTCCACTCAGCACATCTTAAGTTCACAAATAAGTTTGCTTTCTCAGAAGTTAAAGGACCTAAAAAACCTGTATAAAATGAACGATCATACCCCTCGTTTTTTACGATAAATTCTTTAGCTTCTTTTTTAGGGACTCCTCCTACTGCTGGCGTAGGGTGTAACGCCGAAATTAAATTCATCAAACGTGATTCTAATTTTGGCAAAGTAAAACGAGTACAGAGATGCACAAGGTTTCCTGCTCTCTTGTTTAAAGGTTTGCCATATTGAATTTGATCATCCTTAAAAAGGGTTTTTAAATCCAAAAGAACTTGCTCGGTAACCAAGGCTTGCTCATCCTTCTCTTTATCTGACCAAAGAGGAATTTCATCAGGATTAAAAACCTGCGTGCCAGCTAATGCCATTGTTTGTGTTTCCGTAGACGAAGCTTCAACAAACTGCTCAGGAGTTGCACCAAGCCAAGTACCAGTGTGTGGATGGTGCCACAAATAAGTAAGGGCATTGGGATATCTATTTTCTAAAGCTAAAAAAAGAGTTTGTGGTTTTCGCTTTGACTTTAAATCAATAGGCCTAGAAAGAACTACTTTTTTCAACTTCCCATGAGCAATTTCTTTTTTTGCTTTATTGACTAGCTCTTTAAACTGCTGTTTGGTCTTTTCATTCTCTGAAAAAGCTGTTTGAATGGTATCAATCAGTTGTTTTTCTGGTCTTGGGAAATACTCAGTTTTTGAATTTGGAATTATAGGATTTTTTTCTAAACCTTTAAATGTAGTCATCACAAAACCGGACTCAGAAAGATCTGAAGTAGTATGTAAAATATCATTTTCTTGAGTAAAAAGGGTGATTTTTTGAGATTCAGGTAATCGAAATACGATAAAAGGTAGCTGGCTTTCCCACAAGGCATCAAGTCGCTTCTCTAGTCCTGTCAAATACATATTTTATTTCTGACGTGAATAGGTTGTTAGTTTACAAAGAGAAATTAATTGATCTTCCTCATCAGTAACTCTAATTTCCCACAACTGGATTGTTTTCCCTTTATGAATAGCCTTTGCATTAGCAAATACATAACCTGAAGAAATACTTTTAACATGATTTGCTGTAATCTCTATACCTCTTACCATTATACTGGGATCCCTGTTTAAAATAAAAACGGCAGCACTTCCCACACTTTCAGCCAACGCAGCTGTAGCTCCACCATGCAAAACTCCGTCTGGTTGATGTACTTTTTTAGTGACCGGCATTCTTGCAACCAAAAAATCTTCTCCCACATCGATAAAATCTATTTCTAGGGTTTCCATCAGCGTATTTTTGCAGATAGAATTACTCATTTCTAAAATCCGTGTTTTATCCATTTTTACCTTTTTGCTAAAATAAGAAAACCCCCTATGTTTTAAACACAGAAGGTTTTATTTTACATTTAAATTTTAATTCTATTTAACTTCTTCAAAGTCTACATCTTGTACATCATCTCCACCAGTAGCGGCATCAGGTCCAGGAGCTCCTTCTTGAGGTTGTCCTGCATCACCACCTGCCTCAGCTTGAGCCTTATACATTTCTTCTGAAGCATTCTTCCATGCTTCATTAATCGTTTCTAAAGCTTTATCTATTGCTTCTAAATCCTTCGCTGCATGTGCTGTTTTTAACTCTTCAAAAGCAGCTTCAATTGGTGCTTTTTTGTCATCTGATAGCTTATCACCAAATTCCTTCAATTGTTTTTCCGTTTGGAAAATCATTTGATCCGCACTGTTTAATTTATCTACTTCTTCTTTCGCTTTTTTATCTGCATCAGCATTAGCTTCTGCCTCTTTACGCATTTTTTCAATTTCTTCCTCTGTCAATCCAGAAGAGGCCTCTATTCGAATGTCTTGCGATTTTCCAGTTGCTTTATCTTGAGCACTTACTTTGATTATTCCATTAGCATCAATATCAAATGTTACCTCAATTTGTGGTGTTCCTCTTTGTGCAGGTGGAAGTCCGTCTAAATGGAAACGCCCAATTGTATTATTATCTCCAGCCATTGATCGTTCTCCTTGTAACACATGAATTTCAACAGAAGGCTGATTGTCTGCTGCCGTAGAAAATACTTGGGATTTTTTTGTGGGAATAGTCGTATTTGACTCTATCAGCTTAGTCATTACACCTCCCATAGTTTCAATACCTAAAGAGAGTGGAGTAACATCTAATAAGAGAACATCTTTTACATCTCCAGTCAATACACCTCCTTGAATCGCTGCTCCTACTGCAACAACTTCATCAGGGTTTACTCCTTTTGAAGGCTTCTTACCGAAGAATTTTTCTACTTCGCTCTGTATTACAGGAATTCGTGTAGAACCACCAACTAAAATAATTTCATCTATTTCAGATGTAGAAAGTCCAGCATCGTCTAATGCCTTTTTAACAGGAGTCATAGAGCGCTTTACTAAATCATCTGCTAACTGCTCAAAATTGGCTCTTGTTAGAGATGTAACCAAGTGCTTAGGCCCACTTTCTGTTGCTGTAACATAGGGTAAATTAATCTCGGTTTGTGTAGATGAGGATAATTCAATTTTTGCTTTTTCAGCAGCTTCCTTCAGACGTTGTAATGCCATAGGATCCTTTCGTAAGTCAATAGACTCGTCTTTTATGAATTTTTCAGCTAAAAAATCAATGATTACTTGGTCAAAGTCATCTCCTCCTAGGTGAGTGTCACCATTGGTAGAAAGTACTTCAAAAACACCATCACCCAACTCTAAAATTGAAATATCAAAAGTTCCTCCTCCAAGGTCATATACTGCAATTTTTTTGTCAGAACCACCTTTATCCATACCATAAGCGAGTGCCGCAGCAGTTGGTTCATTAATAATTCGTTGCACTTTAAGGCCTGCGATTTCGCCCGCCTCTTTGGTTGCTTGACGTTGCGCATCGTTAAAATAAGCAGGAACAGTAATAACAGCTTCTGTAACATCTTGTCCTAAATAATCTTCAGCTGTTTTCTTCATTTTTTGAAGTGTCATCGCTGATAATTCTTGGGGGGTATATAATCTGCCATCAATGTCAACCCGGGGAGTATCATTGTCTCCTTTTACGACTTTGTAGGCTACATTTTTTAATTCTTTACTTGATTCAGAAAATTTATTTCCCATAAATCGTTTGATCGAAGCAATGGTTTTGGTAGGATTGGTAACCGCTTGTCTTTTAGCCGGATCACCTACTTTAATTTCACCTCCCTCAACAAAAGCTATGACCGATGGAGTTGTACGTTTCCCCTCTGCGTTAGGGATTACAACAGGTTCATTCCCTTCCATTACAGAAACACACGAGTTGGTGGTTCCTAAATCAATTCCAATAATTTTACTCATGATAATTTATTAATATTTAAAAGAACCTTTTCAAGCATTATGCCACAATACAATAACTGACAGCTTGACAGTTTAAATTAAATCCGAATAAATACAACTACTATTTTTATTTTTAAAAAAACAAAAATGAGCTCTAAACTTTAAGTTAAAACTGCTGCTTTGACTCTTGTATTTATTTTAAAGTGGTTAAAAAAGAAATACTATTTTTGAAAAAAAGAAAACATGTCTTCAGCGAAGAAAAACTATACCCGAATTACGACCAAAAGTCTTTCAGAAATGAAAGCTAATGGGGAAAAAATAGCCATGCTTACTGCTTATGATTTCACCCTTGCAGGGATAGTAGATCAGGCGGGGATTGATATTATTTTAGTTGGTGATTCTGCTTCCAATGTCATGGCAGGTCACGAAACTACGCTTCCTATTACCCTGGATCAAATGATTTATCATGCAAGCAGTGTGGTTCGAGGGGTTGAAAGAGCACTTGTTGTTGTTGACCTGCCTTTTGGAACCTACCAAGCAGATTCTAAAGAAGCCCTTCGTTCTGCAATTAGAATTATGAAAGAATCTGGAGCCCATGCAGTAAAACTTGAGGGGGGTAAGCAAGTAAAAGAATCTATAGAACGAATCCTAAAAGCAGGAATTCCTGTAATGGGTCATTTAGGGTTGACCCCACAATCGATCTATAAGTTTGGAACCTACACTGTCCGTGCAAAAGAGGAAGAAGAGGCTAAGCAACTTATTGCAGATGCCAAAATGTTAGAACAAATTGGTTGTTTTGGGGTTGTACTTGAAAAAATTCCTGCAACTCTTGCTGGAGAAGTTGCAAAAGAAATTAGCATTCCAGTCATAGGAATTGGAGCTGGAAATCAAGTTGATGGTCAGGTTTTGGTTTTACATGACATGCTAGGCATGAGTAAAGAGTTTAGTCCACGTTTTTTAAGACGTTATTTAGATCTAAATACTAGTATTAGTGAGGCGGTCCAGTTTTACACCACAGATGTCAAAAAAGGAGATTTTCCTAACGAAAAAGAGCAATATTAAATTCTATGAATATTAAAGAGCGTATTCTTTTTGAGGACAATCATTTACTTATTGTAAATAAAGAAGCAAAAGAGCTTGTACAGGGCGATAAAACAGGTGACCCCACATTAGCCGATCATTTAAAAGCCTACATAAAGGTTAAATACAAAAAACCTGGTGAGGTCTATTTAGGAATAGTGCATCGCATTGATAGACCCACAAGTGGCGTTGTTGTTTTCACAAAAACATCCAAGGCATTGGCCCGGCTTAATGCACAATTTGAAAAACGTTCCCCAAGAAAAACTTATTGGGCAGTAGTAGACAAATCATTTCCCACACAAAAAGGGAACTTGACCCACTGGATGACTAGAAACCAAAAACAAAACAAATCTAAAGCTCACATCAATGAAGTTCCCAACAGCAAAATCGCAAAGTTAAGCTACAAAAGAATTCAAGAATTTGAGCATTATTGCCTTTTAGAAGTTACCTTAGAAACTGGTCGTCATCATCAGATAAGAGCTCAACTGAGTAGTTTAGGATTTCCCATCCAAGGAGATTTGAAATACGGTGCAGATCGAAGCAATAAAGATGGCAGTATAAGCTTACATGCTAGAAAGTTACAAATTGAACACCCAATTACTAATGAAACGGTAAGTTTTGTCGCTAACCCTCAGAAATCTGGGATATGGAAGGCCGTTCTTTCCGATTAAGCAGCGTTGCCTTTTGCTGAATTATTTCTGCAATTGGCACATTTTTGATCTTACTTTCCAGCCACGAAAGTATATCCAAATATAAAAAAGAGCGCCTTTCGTAAGGATCATTTTCATATTGCTTCAATTCAGTGTAAAGATTTTCAAAGGCAGTTTTTATTTCATGTGGATAAATATCACCTAAATTTCTCACAAAACGAATCATAGCCTTTTGTACGGCATGCAAGTCGTTCATTTTAATTAAGAATTTATAGGTGTCACGAAGGTGAGTTTCCAAATGGTAATCAAACCCAGCTTCATAGTGTGCGAAAATGTTTAACACTCGAGAAAAACAAAGTAAATCTTCTCTCATTTTTAAACGCTTATTGCTTATTATCTTGTCTAGAAAAACAATACAGTTCTCATAATCGGCAGCTCCAAAATAAACACAAGCAATCTTGTAATAAAACATCATAATATGATGCGCATCAATTTGGTTACTATAATCTTTTATTCCTTTTAAAATTTCCGGTATTACGGTGACTGCTTCGTCAAAACTCCCTTCTAAAAAGTGAAGATTTAATTTATTGCTGTAATAAAAAAGAAAGTTAAGGGCTTTTAGATTATCATTAACAGGAAAATCTTCATGGGTGGTCCTTACAATCATTTGCTTTAAAGTATCCTTAAACTTGGAAGGGTATTTAATTAATGTCAAACTTTCCATCAAATAATTATTTCCTTTTAAATAGAAAACAGGATGAATTGCAATCATGGACGGCTTTTCTTCAAACATCTCAATCCACTTTGCAGCATAACGGTAAGTTGATAGAAAATCTTGAATTAAAAAACTATACCAAACATGGGCTTTAAAATACCAGAGTTTTTCACGAAAACCTAAAGTATCGTAATCAAGCTTGGGCAGTTTTTCATAAAAAAACTGTGTGATTTCTCGAAATTCCTCATCACTCTTAGCATATCCCGCTTTAATCAATCGTTCATACAACTGAAGAGATAAATTAGATAATTTAGTTGCTAAATCATTCTGAGTTCTTAATAAATTTGACTCTAATATAAGCGCCTCAGTTCTATTGCTCAAACTACGGGTGATGTATTGTGATTCAATTACTTTTTCTAATTCAACAATATCGTAGGCACTATATTTTTCTTCATTTTTTAAAGCTATTAATTTCGCTTTTTCCAAAACTTTCAAACTTTGCTTATACAAACCCTTTTGATATAGAATAGTAGCGAAATCAAGTTGTTCACGAATTAGAATCCGAATGTTTTTGTGGACAGGATTCATCCGTAAACTGATTAATATCTGCTTATATAAATGTGCTTTTAAATTTGATAATTGCTGTTTGGTAACAATCCCTTTACTTAAAATTACTTTTTCATCATAACGATTCATCCGATCCAATTGTTGAAAAAGATTTAAGAATTTAGAGTCGTTATTGGACCCCATTCGTCCAACGTACAATCTAAATTGTCTTTTCTCTGACTTGGTGAGGGATTTTACAAGTACAAATAAATTATCTTTCTGCTCATTTGTCATTGTAAAGTTTTTTGATGCAAACTGCTAATTATTAGTGCTTTAAGGTGTTGTTTCACGTGTAGGATGTTGTAATACAAAAATAGGGATTTTATCTTACTTATTAGTTAAGATGTAATTTAGTAATTTAATTAAAACTTTATCCGTTTTCCCTATGGAATATGTTGAGATTTTTGACACTACTTTACGAGATGGAGAGCAAGTCCCGGGATGTAAATTAGACTCTAAAACAAAGTTAATAATTGCAGAGCAATTAGACTTCCTTGGAGTAGATGTTTTAGAAGCTGGATTTCCTATTTCAAGTCCAGGAGACTTTAAAGCAGTGGAGGATATTTCTAAATTAATAAAAAATGCCCGCGTTTGCGGTTTGACAAGAGCAGTAAAAAAAGATATTGATGTTGCTGCGGAGGCATTAAAATATGCTAAACGCTCTCGGATTCACACAGGTATCGGAACTTCAGAAAGTCACATGCGTTATAAGTTCAACGCCACCCCTGACCAAATCATTGAACGAGCTATCGCTGCTGTAAGTCATGCAAAAAGCTATGTTGAAGACGTTGAATTTTATGCTGAAGATGCAGGACGTACGGACAACGAGTTCCTAGCGCGAGTATGTGAAGCTGTCATCAAAGCAGGAGCTACGGTTCTAAATATTCCAGACACAACAGGATATTGTCTACCCGAGGAATACGGTGCTAAAATGAAGTACTTGAAAGAAAATGTAAATGGGATTCACAAAGCACGCCTTTCTTGTCATTGTCATAACGACTTAGGATTGGCAACCGCAAACTCAATTGCGGGGGTACAGTATGGTGCACGTCAAATAGAATGTACCATTAATGGCATTGGTGAACGAGCAGGCAATACCTCTTTAGAAGAGGTTGTCATGATTTTAAGGCAACACCCAAGTCTTGACTTAGATACCCGAATAAAATCACAAATGCTTTTTGGATTAAGTCAACTGGTTTCTGAAAGTATGGCAATGCCGGTGCAGCCAAATAAAGCCATTGTTGGAGCAAATGCATTTGCTCACTCGTCTGGAATTCACCAAGATGGAGTTATTAAAAAACGCGAAACATACGAAATTATAGACCCTAAAGATGTTGGGGTAACTGAATCGTCTATTATTCTAACTGCTAGAAGCGGTAGAGCTGCAATAGCCTACCGTGCTAAAAATATAGGTTATGAATTAGACAAACTACAATTAGATAAAGTTTACAATCAGTTTTTAATTGAAGCTGATAAAAAGAAAGAGATTAATGATGATGATTTACCAAAAATCATCAAAGCGAGTAATATTTAATTTGAATTTCCACTTAAATGAAACAAACCCTATTTGATAAAGTTTGGGACTCCCACGTTGTTAAAAGCATCAACAATGGTCCTGATGTACTTTTCATTGACCGTCACATGATTCATGAAGTAACAAGTCCCGTTGCTTTTCTTGGATTAAAAAACAGAAAATTACCTGTTTTATATCCTGAACGCACATTTGCTACTGCTGATCATAACACCCCTACTCTGAACCAGCACCTCCCGGTAGCTGATCCATTATCAAGAAATCAATTAAAAGCCTTAGAAGAAAATGCAACAGCGCATGGTATCTCTTATTGGGGGTTAGGACATAAAAAAAATGGTATCGTTCACGTTGTAGGACCTGAGTATGGAATTACTCAACCGGGAGCAACTATAGTTTGTGGTGACTCGCATACCTCAACACATGGAGCCTTTGGCGCAATTGCATTCGGAATTGGAACTTCAGAAGTTGAAATGGTCTTAGCAACCCAATGCATCATGCAACCCAAGCCAAAGAAAATGCGTATTTCAATTAACGGCTCGCTCAATCATGGTGTGACACCTAAAGATGTAGCACTCTTTATTATTTCAAAACTTACCACTTCAGGAGCGACAGGCTATTTTGTTGAATATGCAGGAGAAGTTTTTGAGCAACTGAGCATGGAAGGACGGATGACCGTCTGTAATTTGAGTATTGAAATGGGTGCTCGTGGCGGTATGATAGCGCCTGATGAAAAAACATTTGAATACATTAAAGGAAGAGAATTTACACCTCAAGGTTCCAATTGGGATAAAGCAATGGCCTATTGGAAAACCTTATATACAGATGAAGGAGCTACTTTTGATAAGGAGCTTACATTCGATGGTGCAGAAATTGATCCCATGATCACTTTTGGAACTAACCCAGGAATGGGAATGAGTATCACTAAGGTCATTCCAACTGCAGCTAGCGTAGAAGGCGGAGCTGCAACTTATAAAAAATCCTTAGACTATATGGGTTACAACGAAGGAGAAAGTATGATTGGAAAGCCTATTGACTTTGTTTTTATTGGAAGTTGTACAAATGGTAGAATTGAAGATTTTAGAGCTTTTGCCAGTATTGTGAAAGGAAAAAAACGAGCTAAGAATGTCACTGCATGGTTAGTCCCTGGATCACACAAAGTTTTAGCCTCTATTAAAGAAGAGGGGTTGCTTGAGATTTTTGAAGCAGCTGAATTCGAGCTTCGTGAGCCAGGATGTTCAGCTTGTTTAGCAATGAATGATGATAAAATCCCTGCTGGAAAATACGCAGTAAGTACCTCCAATAGAAATTTTGAGGGGCGTCAAGGACCCGGCTCGAGGACCTTACTTGCCAGTCCCCTAGTTGCAGCAGCAGCAGCAATTACAGGAAAAATAACAGATCCAAGAACATTAATACAATAAACATGGCATACGATTCATTTAGTATTTTAACAAGTACAGCGGTACCGCTTCCTATTGAAAATGTAGATACGGACCAAATCATACCTGCCCGCTTTCTAAAAGCAACAGAACGTGTTGGCTTTGGAGATAATTTATTTCGTGATTGGCGTTACAATCAAGATGACTCACCCAAAGCTGATTTTGTTTTAAACGACGCAACCTATCAAGGAAAAATTCTTGTAGGTGGACACAATTTCGGATCAGGATCATCTCGTGAGCACGCGGCGTGGGCTGTTTATGACTATGGTTTTCGCTGCGTTGTTTCCAGCTTTTTTGCAGATATATTCAGAAATAACTGTTTGAATATAGGGGTACTTCCTGTCCAGGTCTCTACTGAATTTTTAGCTGAAATTTTTGAAGCTATTCAAGATGATCCCTCAACACAATTAACTGTTGATTTACATAAACAAAGTATCGTTCTATCATCTAATGGGAAATCCGAGTTTTTTGACATCAATGACTACAAAAAAGATAATATGCTCAATGGCTATGATGACATAGACTACCTGAGTAATATCAAATCAGAAATCGAAGGGTTTGCTTTAAACACTCCTCTATAGATCAGATACCGTTTAGATGAAAAAAAGAATGCTAGAAATAATGGACACGACACTACGAGATGGGGAACAAACCTCTGGTGTTTCCTTTTCAGCGTCTGAAAAATTAACGTTAGCAAAACTACTCTTACAAGAACTTAAAGTTGATCGTATAGAAATTGCTTCTGCTAGAGTATCCGACGGAGAATTTAAAGCAGTTAAAGAAATTACCTCTTGGGCGAAAGATTATAACTTTATTGAAAAAATAGAAGTACTCACTTTTGTGGATGGAGGAACTTCAATAAAATGGATGCAAGATTCAGGAGCAATAGTTCAAAACCTATTGACTAAAGGTTCTTTAAACCATCTGAAATATCAACTTAACCAAAAACCGCTTGAACATTTTAATAATGTTAAACAAACCATTAAACTAGGAAAAGAACAGGGGTTTAAAACCAATGTATATCTTGAGGATTGGAGTAATGGAATGCGTCACTCCGAATCCTACGTTTTTGATTATTTAGATTTTCTTTCTGATCAACCTATTGAAAGAGTACTACTTCCTGATACATTGGGAGTTTTGACTCCCGAACTAACGAAAAATTATCTTACTTCAATTATTGATCGCTATCCATCGCTTCATTTTGATTTTCATGGACATAATGATTATGACTTAAGTGTAGCTAATACTATGGAGGCAGTTAAAGCAGGAGTAAATGGCTTACACCTTACCGTGAATGGAATGGGAGAACGAGCTGGAAATGCCCCTTTAGCGAGTGTGGTTGCTGTTATAAATGATTTCATGCCCGAAATAAACATCAGCATAAATGAAGATTCGCTTTTTAAAGTGAGTCAACTAGTAGCAACACTAACAGGGTTTCGTATTCCTGCAAACAAACCTATTGTAGGTGAAAATGTATTTACACAAACTGCAGGAATCCATGCTGATGGGGATTCAAAAAAGAATTTGTATTTTAATGATCTTCTTCCGGAGCGCTTTGGACGTAAACGTAAATACGCCCTTGGAAAAACATCCGGAAAAGCAAATATTCAAAAGAATCTCCAAGAATTAGGACTTACACTTAATGATGTTGAACTTAAAAAAGTTACCCAACGCATCATTGAACTCGGTGATAAAAAAGAACGTATGACTGCTGAAGATTTACCTTTTATCATCTCCGATGTCTTGGGTAATAATGTTGCCAGTCGTGTAAAAATCAAATCCTATGTATTGACCCACTCTAAAGGTTTGAGCCCAACTACCAGTGTTTCTGTAGAAATAGATGGAAAAAGCCACGAACAAAATGCTTCGGGTGATGGACAGTATGACGCCTTTTGGAATGCACTACAAAAAATTTACTATCCACAAAATATTGATTTACCAAGATTAATTGATTACGCTGTACGTATTCCTCCTGGGAGTAACTCAGATGGTCTTTGTGAAACTACCATCACTTGGAAAAGTGAAACCAAAGAATTTACTACTCGTGGCTTAGATTCTGACCAAACGGTCGCTGCCATAAAAGCCACTGAAAAAATGTTGAATATCATTCAAAACTAAAACCTATATGCATTTAAAAATTGCCCTTTTAGCCGGAGACGGTATCGGACCCGAAGTGATTGATCAAGCCGTAAAGGTTTCTGATGCGATTGCTAACAAATTTAATCATAGCATTGAGTGGACACCCGCTCTTACAGGAGCTGCTGCTATTGACGCTGTGGGCGATCCCTACCCTGAAGAAACACACCAAATTTGCCTTGATGCAGATGCTATTTTATTTGGTGCAATAGGACATCCTCGATTTGATAATGATCCTTCTGCAAAAATACGTCCTGAACAAGGTTTATTGAAGATGCGTCAAAAATTAGGCTTATTTGCGAATGTACGTCCCACCTTTACCTTCCCTTCCCTGTTGGATAAATCGCCTCTAAAAAGAGAACGCATTGAAGGTACAGATTTAGTTTTTTTACGTGAATTAACCGGAGGGATATACTTTGGTGAACGTGGCCGAAAAGATAATGGTAATACAGCTTTTGATACCTGTACCTATACGCGAGAAGAAATCAAGCGTTTAGTCGTAAAGGGTTTTGAATTAGCAATGACCAGGTCTAAAAAATTATGTTGTGTAGACAAAGCCAATGTCTTGGAAAGTTCTCGTCTATGGAGAGAAACCGTACAAGCTATGGAAAAAGACTATCCAGAAGTGGAAGTGTCATACGAATTTGTGGATGCAGTAGCCATGCGTTTAGTGCAATGGCCCAACAGTTATGATGTCTTAATTACCGAAAACTTGTTCGGTGATATCCTCACTGATGAGGCTTCGGTTATTTCAGGTTCTATGGGACTGATGCCTTCTGCTTCTGTTGGAACAGAAAACGCTTTGTACGAACCCATACATGGATCATTTCCACAAGCGACAGGTTTAGGTATTGCCAACCCACTTGCTACGATACTTTCTGCTGCCATGCTTTTTGAAATGAGCTTTGGTTTGATAGAGGAAGGTGCTGAAATTCGACGAGTAGTTGATCTTTCTCTAGCGGAAGGAGTCGTAACAGAAGACCTTAAAGAAGGAAGTGTCAAAGCAAATTCTACTTCTGAAGTAGGTGATTATTTGGTTAAGCAAATATTAGGATAAACACCCACAACATTTTAAAACAAAAACTAAGCATGAGCAAGAACACCTTAACCATAGTTGCAAAAATTATAGCCAAGTCAGCTCATCGAGAAGAAGTTAAGAAGGGTTTATTGGGATTAATCACTCCTACATTAGAGGAGAAAGGATGTATCAATTATGACCTACATCAAGATCATACCAATGAAAACATATTCCTCTTTTATGAAAACTGGGAAAGCAGAGCTCTTTGGCTAGACCACAATGCTTCGTCTCATATTGCAGCTTATCAAAAAGCAACTGATGGCTATATTGAAGATTTTGAAATATATGAAATGCGTGTAATCTAGAAATTTCTTTTACTCTTTTGGACTTTTAGCTTACAAATGCAATTAAAGTTTTCCAAATATTTAAAATAAAATTGAATAAAAAAGGAACCGTAATCATACACAATAAAAATTAAGTTAGTCTTTCACCTACGTGAAGATTTATTATTTTAGATTTTAATTAGGCAAAATTCTTTTCTAAAACATAAAAAAAGTTACCCATGACGAAAACCTTATTGATAATACTCACTGTTATAACATTGCAAACATGTATCTCAAGTACACCCCCAATAAATTATTCGGAACCTATATGGGAACCTCAAACTGAGGTTATTCAAGGAATGAAAAAAGCCTATTTTGCTTCGGGCTGTTTTTGGTGTGTTGAAGCTGTATATGAAAGTGTTAAAGGAGTTTCAGAAGCCTATTCAGGTTATGCAGGAGGATTTACAAAAAATCCCAATTACAATCAGATAGGAACAGGAAAAACAGGCCACGCTGAAGCCGTAGAAGTTATTTACGATCCTGAAGTTGTTAGCTTTGCCACATTAGTACAGGTATTCTTTGGTTCTCACGATCCTACTACTCCCAATCGTCAGGGACCTGATCGTGGATCGCAATACCGTTCAATTGCTTTCTACACATCTCCTGAGGAACAAGAAATTATTATTCGGTATATTGAGTTATTACAAGAAAAAGAAATCTTTAATAATGAAATAGTAACTGAAATCAAGCCACTAGAAAAATTCTATTACGCAGAAGAATATCATCAAAATTACGAGCGAAACAACCCCAACAATCCTTATGTAAAGCAAGTATCCATTCCGCGTCTCCGTAAGTTTCAAAATGCCTATCCTGAGCTTTTAAAAGAAAAACATTAACCTGTGAAGGTCTTTACGATAGAAAACGAGCTCCTTAAAGCTGTTTTTTTAGATTACGGCGCTACCTTACACCAACTATGGGTAAAAGATAAAAAGGGAGTTCCTACCAATGTAATTATGGGTTTAGAGACTCCTAAAGAGTACCTTGAAGACTCTTGGTCACGTGGAGCTGTAGTGGGTCGGTTTGCAGGAAGATTAGAAAACCCAATCCATGTTCAATCAAAACCAATCCCTATAGAACACTCAGACGGTGTCCTATTACATAGCGGAAGTAGTGGATGGAATACAAAGACATGGAATTTAAAGGAAGAAAAAAAAGACATGATATCTTTTAGCCATTTTTGTCCAGAAGGAGCGAGTGGTTTTCCCGGCTATGTTGAAGCAGAGATAATGTATCATCTTAAAGAGAATAGTTTACATCTAAACTATCTTGCTCAAACAAGTGCAGACACACATATCAATTTGACAAATCATGCCTATTTTAATTTAAATCCAAAAGGTAAAATTAATACCCAATATCTATGTATTCATGCTGATGAAGTTTTAGAACTTAAATCAACATTAGTGCCTAATGGTATTAAAAAAAGTGTGAAAGAAACGCAATTTGATTTCAAAGAACAAAAACAAATCAATAATACACGCTTAGATGATTACTTTGTATTACAAAATGACTCCAAAGAAGCTGCTGTTCTCTTTTCACAAGAAACTGGAATTGAAATGAAAACAGTCACCAATCAGCCAGGTTTAGTTGTTTTTACTCCACCGCACTTTGAGGCGATTTGTTTTGAAACACAAAAATTTTCCAACACACCCAATATTTCAAAATTTCCATCAACTTTAATAAAAGCTGGAGAGCTTTACAATCAAAAAACGCATTATACTTTTAGCTTAAAAACCGTTTAACAAAGCGAATCCACAACTTAAAAAAGAGGTAACCTATACCACTTCCAAAAAGAGCACCACTAAGGATATCTAAAGGAAAGTGAACTCCTATATAAACTCTACTGTAAGCAATTAAGGCAGCTATAAAAAGTAATATATAAGGCAAATAACGGAGGTAAAATTTTAAAATTCCCCCAAAAAATATTGCTAGAGCAAAAGAATTTGAAGCATGGCCAGAAAAGAAACTAAATCGGCCACCACAAGTAGGTTTCACCAAACGAACCAAGGATTTGATTTCTTCATCATAACAGGGTCTTAATCGGCCTACATTTACCTTAAATAAATTTGTAAACTGATCTGTTACCAAAATTAAAAGCCCCGTAAACAATAATAAATAAAGTCCCTTTTTCCAAGAGGTTTTCCATGAAATAAGTAGCCAAAGAACTAAATAAACAACCACATTTGATGCACGATGAGTCATCATCATCCAGAAACCATCAAAAGTTGGAGTTCCTAAACTATTTAGCCATATAAAAAGAGCCTTATCCCAGGCAATCAATGAGTCCATTATTATTCAAGTGATTCCATTTCATTATCATAAAAATCGAAAGCTGCTTCAATCAGAAAATGAGATTCTGCTTTTAAATTAGCTTCATCTTCTTTATCAAAATCTTCAAGCCAGTGAACCTCATCGTTAGAAACGTTTAGAATAAAGCGCGGGTATTCTGTATGTACAATAAAAAGATCATCTTCAAAAGAAGAATTGTCTGCAATGAGAAATTTAGGAAGTTCCATAGTTTTATTTTTCTATTAATTTTAACGTCATTTGATTAAACCGAATGTAAAGAAGAACAGCAGAAGCCGTAAGTCCTGAAAGCAAGCCTATCCATATACCTATTACTCCTAAAGAGGTATGTAGACCTAGGTAATAGGAAATTGGAAATCCAAAAATCCCATAAGAAAAGAAAGTAATCCATGCTGGAATATTAACATCTTGTAGACCTCTGAGCGCACCTAGCACCACTGCCTGTAAACCGTCAGAAATTTGAAAGAATGCTGAAACAATAAGTAAAGAAGAAGCCATCTGAACTACTTCTCTAACATCCGTGATTTGAAGTGGGTTAGAGCCATCTAGATAAATCCAAGGAAGGTAGCTATTCATAATTAAAAAGAATAAGCAGAATAGGATATCAAACAAAAAGATGAGTAGGAATATAGAGTATGCTATTCGCTTTAAGGACACAAAATCTCCCCTCCCTTTTTGATTTCCCACACGAATCATTGCGGTAACACCCAATCCCATGGCAAACATAAAAGTCATGGAAGATAAGTTAAGAGCAATTTGATTTGCTGCCTGTGGGTTTTTTCCTAAAAATCCAGATAACCAAATTGCGGCAGTGAAGAAAATTACTTCAAAAAACATTTGCATGGCAGAAGGAAATCCTAATCGAATTATTTTTTTAAATAAATTCCAGTCCGATTTTTTCCAAACCACCCCTTGAGCAAAGTCTATAAAGCGCTTGTTATACCGAACATATAAAGCCATAAATAAAAGCATAGAACAGCGGGATATTAAGGTTCCTAACGCGGCACCTTCCACTCCCATCTTTGGAAAGATCCAAAATCCAAAGATTAAAACATAATTTAGAATTACATTAATAACATTTCCTATCAATGTAGCATACATTGCAGGTCGGGTATGAGAAAGGCCTTCTGAAAACTGTTTGAAAGCTTGGAACGTTACTAAAGGAATAAGTGAAATAGCAACCCATTTTAAATAGGGAAAAGCCAAAACAACTACCTCTTCAGGCTGCCCCATATGGTATAAAAGAGGTTTACTTAATAAAACCGCTAGGCTTAAAAAAATACCAATAAAAGTACATAGCAATAGGCCATGTATAAAAACATTTCGCCCTGACTGAATATCATTTGCACCATCTGTTTCAGCCACTAGAGGAGTAATGGCAGTTGAAAAACCAATTCCTAGAGACATCGCAACAAAAAAGAAACTATTCCCTAGCGATACAGCAGCCAACTCAGCAGTACCCAACTGCCCTACCATTATATTATCTACCAATTGGACAAAAGTATGTCCCAAAAGACCAACAATTACTGGAGAAGCAAGCTTTAAATTGTATTTAAACTCTTTGGTATATTGACTTAAAGCAACTATCATTCAAGAAAGTGGATTAAAAACCATATTGGTCTACTAGATAAACCAAACTAGCCATTGCTGCAGCTCCCAACTCCAATTCACGTTTATTAATAGCATCAAATGTATCGTTTGCAGCATGGTGATGATCAAAATACCTTTGTGAGTCAGGACGTAATCCTGAAAGTACTATTTTTCCATTTCGAAGTGGACCAATATCGGCACCACTACCCCCCAATTTAAAATTATTTGCTAGATAGGGCTCAAAATATGTTTTCCAAGAGGATACTTGGTTAAATTGCTCGGGACTAGCTTCAAAAACAAACCCTCTTGGACTAAAACCACCCGCATCGGATTCCAAAGCAAAAATGTGGTTCTCTTTATTATTTTTAGCATATTTAGCGTATGCTTTTCCACCACGTAAACCATTTTCTTCATTCATATACAATACCACGCGAATGGTTCTCTTAGGAATGTATTTCATTGCCTTGAATAATCGTAAAACTTCCATTGATTGAACAATTCCAGCACCGTCATCATGAGCGCCGTCTCCTAAATCCCAGGAATCTAAATGCCCCCCAACAACAATTATCTCATCTGGAAATTCACTCCCCTTAATTTCACCTACCACATTATGTGAGGGAACATCAGGAAAATTTCTACAGTCTTGTTTTAAGTAAAAGTCCAAATCAGCATTCAATGAAAGCATTGAACTCAATAGTTGAGCCCCATTAGTACTTATTGCAGCAGCAGGAATTCTTAATTTATTTGGTAAATCACCGTAATACATAGCTCCAGTATGAGGATAATCATCCAATCTTAAATTCATAGATCGAACAATTACACCTACGGCTCCCAAACGAGCAGCAACAGCAGCTCCACGAGAACGTTGATTTACAGATTTGGAATACGCTTCAAAAGTGTTAATTAAATCTGAGGGCATAGCACGATTATAAAAGACAAATTTGCCTTTTACCTTTGCTTCCCCTAGCGCTTCTAATTCCTCAAAACTTTTTACCTCAACTACCCTAGCAAGTAAACCAGCAGAAGGAGTAGCAACAGATCCTCCCAAAGAACAAACGGGAACATTCATGCTTCGGCCAGGGCCAGTAATTATGCTAGCATATTCAAAAGTACCTCTTACCCACTTTGGGACCATAACATCTTGAAGAAATACACGATCTAGAGAAACTTCATCCAATTCATCTTTTCCCCACTGAACAGCTCGTTCAGCATTTAATGAACCCGAAAGTCTTCCTCCTATATTATTCGATAGATGATCTAGCCATTCATATGCTTTACCTTTGGTTAATGCTTCAGTATAAATTGCATCAATTTTTTCTTTATGAATATCTTCTTGTGCTTGAATTAAAGTAAAACTCATTGTGCAAAAGAAAAGTAACAGGAGATTTTTCATAATAAGATTATTTAGGTGCAAATTGATTAATATTTTTTGCGCTTATTGGATTATCACCCAAAATCATAAGCCTTTCAATAACATTTCGAAGTTCTCGCACATTTCCAGTCCACGGATAATCGTGTAATTTTTCTAATGCTTGATCTGAAAAAATCTTCGGCTCAAGACCTTGTTCTTTAACTAATAGTGCTGTAAAATGATTTGTCAATAAAGGAATATCTAATAATCGCTCACTAAGAGCAGGAACATGAATTAAAATAACAGCAAGACGATGGTATAGATCTTCTCTAAATCTTCCTTCTTCAATTTCTTTCTTTAAATTCTTATTGGTTGCAGCGATTACACGAACATTTACAGAAATATCTTTCTCATTGCCCACGCGCTGAACCTTTTTTTCTTGTAAAGCTCTTAATACTTTAGCTTGAGCAGCCAAACTCATGTCAGCTATCTCATCCAAAAACAGAGTACCATTATGGGCCGCTTCAAATTTTCCAGACCGGTCTTTCACAGCAGATGTAAAAGCACCTTTTACATGCCCAAAAAGCTCACTTTCAATTAGTTCAGATGGAATTGCAGCACAATTCACCTCAATGAAATTTTCAGCATTTCGATCACTTTGTTCATGCAATTGATGTGCTACAAGTTCTTTTCCTGTTCCATTCTCACCGGTTATGAGGACACGAGCATCTGTTGATGCCACTTTAGAAATCATTTCTCTTACCTCCTGAATTTGAGGACTCTCACCAATAATGACATATTTTTGAGCAACTTTACTTTTTAGCTTTATATTTTCTGAACGCAATGATTTATTTTCAAGTGCGTGACGTATAGAAGTTAGTAATCGATTTAAGTCAGGTGGTTTAGATATAAAGTCATATGCCCCTAGCTTCATCGCCTCAACGGCAGTTTCAACATTCCCATGCCCTGTCAGCATTATAAAGGGAACGTTAATATTCTTTTCATTTGCTTTTTGCAGTACTTCAATACCATCCATTTTAGGCATTTTAATATCACATAAAACCAAATCGAATTGTTTCTTACTTAAGTGTGATAGTCCTTCTTTTCCTTCAATAGCTTCTGTTACTTGATACAAATCATTTTCTTCTGATAAAATACGAGAAAGTACACGTCTAATCGGTTCTTCATCTTCAATCAATAAAATTTGAATCATTTTAGCGTTTTTGGAGGATTAACAAAGGTAAGTGTTCGCTGTGGAAATGGAATTTCTATATTATGCTTGTGAAATTCCTCAAAAATCTCATAACGTAAATCACTTTTTACAATATTGGAAGCGAAGCTGCTGTTTAATGCAAAATATAACTGAAATATAATGGCATTGTCTCCAAAGTCATTAAAAATAATTGTAGGCTCAGGATTTGATAAAATAGATTTGTGCTTATTTGCTATATCCAAAAGTATGGAAGTAACCTGCTTTGCATCACTGTTATAGCTCACCCCTATCTCAACGAACTCTTTTGTGATGACTCCATTTTCTGTCCAATTAAACAAAATAGAGGTCATGAATTTGTGATTGGGAATGATAAGCACCTTATTTTCTCGAGTGACTGCACGCGTGGTTCTGAGTTTAATATTCTCGACCTTACCTATTTGTCCATCTACTTCAATAATATCATTTACATGTACAGACTGATCAACGATAATGAATACTCCAGAAATAATATCTTGTATGAAGGTTTGTAAAGCAAGACCAACACCAACCAGTAGGGCTGCAGAAGCAGCAAATACAGCCGTTAAATCCACCCCAACATTCTGAAAAGATAGAAGAATTACTATAGTATAAACAAAGTAATTGAAAAAAGAGAAAATACTTTTAAACTTGAGTTTAGCTTCACTTGAAAGTGTTCTGTAGATTATTTTTCTAAATAATTTTAAAAAAAAGAAAGTAGATACAAAGACAAGAATAACAATAAGTATAGACTTTGGTGTAAAGGAAAGACTATTGCCTATAGTAAGCTTATAATTAAGGAGTTCAATAAAGTTTCTAAATGCATTCATAATCTAGGGTAAGATAATATAAAAACAAAACCCACCCTCGTGAAAGGATGGGAAAAAATTGCTATGAAAAAGAAAAATAATACCAACTTTAAAGTTAGTATTATTTCAAATATATTAATTTTTTTTAAAATCATAAACTTTAAGCAAACATATCCTTTACTTTTTCAAAAAATGATTTGTCAGATTTTTCTGGACTAGGAATAAAATTTGGATCTTCCAGCATACTTTCAAAAAATACTTTTTGTTCTTTATTAAGCGTCTTAGGAGTCCATACGTTAATATGAACTAACAAATCACCCGTTCCATATCCATTTATGCTCGGTAGGCCTTTGCCTCTAAGTCTTAATGTTTTGCCTGATTGAATTCCAGATTCTAGTTTAATACGTGCTTTACCTTCCAAAAGAATTAAATCTTTTGAAATACCCAAAGTGGCTTCTGAGATACTTACGTACAAATCATAATGTAAATGATTTCCTTCACGAACAAATGTCTTGTGAGTAGTCTCTTCTATCAAGACTAACAGATCGCCAGATATACCATTTGCTGGAGCGTCATTCCCTTTACCAGAAACCTTTAATTGCATTCCTTCCTCAACTCCCGCAGGTATTTTAATAGATACCGTTTCTTCTTTTTTAATCATTCCTTGAGCATCGGTACCTGCTGGTCGGTTAAGTAACGTTTGGCCACTACCACCGCAAGCATTACAGGCTGCAGAAGTTTGCATTCTTCCCAAAATAGTGTTGGTGATTTTCATTACCTGCCCTCTACCCTTACAAGTAGAACAAGTCCCATATTCAACCCCTGGTGCCTGTACTTTTCGTGGTACTTTAATTTTCTTTTCAACACCTGCAGCAATTTCCTCTAGCGTTAGCTTTACACGAATTCTCATGTCGGAACCCTTAGCACGCCTTTGTCCTCCAGAAAAACCTCCTCCACCAAAACCTCCGCCGAATGCGCTCCCAAAGATATCACCAAACTGACTGAAGATGTCATCCATATTCATACCACCCCCGCCAAAGCCCTGGCCTCCTTCAAAAGCAGCATGACCATACTGATCATAACGAGAACGCTTTTCTTCATTCCCTAAAATCTCATAGGCTTCAGCAGCTTTTTTAAATTTTGCTTCCGCAGTTGAATCTCCTGGATTCTTATCTGGATGAAATTCTATCGCTTTCTTTCGATATGCCTTTTTTATTTCTGCTGCCGTTGCAGCTTTAGATATTCCTAATGTTTCGTAATAATCTTCTTTCATATCTATTGGCCTACGACCACTTTTGGATAGCGAATAATTCGGTCGCCTAACTGATAACCTGTTTCTACAATATCAATAATTTTGCCTTTCTCTTTTTCAGAAGGAGCTGGAATTTGAGTAATTGCTTCGTGTATTTCCGCATCAAAAGTATCTCCAGCCTCAACTTTAGTTGCTTCAAGCCCATTGCTTTTGAGTATGTCTTGAAATTTATTAAAAATCAATTTAAAACCTTCAATGTTCATTGCATTCTCATCCTTTTCAATCTGCTTGTTTGCTCTATTAAAATCATCTAACACTGGAATCATTGCGGAAACAACTTCTTGATTTGCCGTTTTAAATAATTCAATTCGCTCTCTTGCAGTACGTTTTTTGAAATTTTCAAATTCTGCAAATAGACGTAAAAACTTATCCTTCTCTTGTTCCAAAGTTTCTTTTATCTCTAGCAACTGCAAACTGAGCTTATCTTCAGACTTTGCAGCCTTAGATCCTTGCTTTTTTGAATTTGTTTTATTTGCAGGTGCCTTTACCTCTTTTTTTGCCATTTAAATCTAATTTAGAAGTTTCTATGTAATACAAAAGTACTGCCACAATCAAAAAATGTCAAATTGTCACTACTTCTATTTGCTAAAAATATTGTCTAATGCACCATTAATTGTTTCATATTTAAAAGTAAATCCTTTTTTTAATATTTTTTTTGAACTTACCCAATGACTGTCCAAAACTAAACTACTCATCTCACCCATTAAAAGGTCAATTAAAAATTTAGGGAGTGGAGGAAAAACATGAGGTCTATTGATTGCCTTTGCTAACGCTGAAATAAATCGAGATTGTGAAACGGGGTTTGGTGAAACCGCATTAAAAACACCTTCTAATTTTTGCTCTATTACATATAAAAACATTGAAACCAAATCATCAATATGAATCCATGACTGACCCTGTTTTCCATTTCCAAAAGCTGCACCCAAACCAAATAAAGTGGGTATTTTTAATGTACCAACAACACCTCCATCCTCTGACAAAACAAGACCAATACGTAACTTGCTCACTTTAACACCTAGTGAACTAAATTTATTACATTGCTTTTCCCATTCAATAACCACCTCTTCCATAAAACTTTGTGGGCTAACCTGGGTTTCCTCATCGACAGTGACATCAAAATCTGAAGGATAAATTCCAATAGCGGAAGCTGACACAAGTTGCGTAACAGTATTATCTCCTGACAAGTCTTGTAACCCTTTTAATAATAATTGAGTTGTTTCTACTCTACTTTGCTTTATTGTTTTTTTATAAGCCGAAGTCCATCTTTTCGAAATAGTAGCACCTGCTAAATGTATAATAGTATCTACTCCTTTAAAACAATCCATGTCAATTTCCTGAAGTGAAGGATTCCAATAAAATCCTTTTGCACCCTCAATACTATTTATCTTTGATTGCCGTGTTGTTAAGAAATGTACGCCTACACCTTGACTGAGTGTCCTTTGGACTAATTCTTTTCCCACAAGCCCCGTTGCACCTGTTATGAGTAGCTTCATTTTTTTTTGCAAAAATAAACAATTAAAGCTTTATAGCTCTGAGCATTTCTCGCTTTCCAGGAGGGCCAGGAAGTCTAGTAACTTCAAAACCCGCTTTTTCCAAGCCTCTTCGAACACTTCCTTTTGCACAATAACTTACCCATACTCCCCCATCATTTAATAAATTATAACATTTTAGCATACATTCTTCAGACCATAACTCCGGTTGGGCATGAGCCCCAAAAGCGTCATAAAAAATAAGATCAAATTTAGAAGAAGTGACAAAGTTTTCAAATTTCACTTCTTTTTTCGTTAAATAGAAAAAAGAGGAAACAGAATGTTGTTTTTCCCATGGCAAAATAGTAAAATCGTTAAAAGAAAGTAATGATTTCTCTTTATCAAAAAATTGATTATAATTTAAACCCTCCATTTCAGTATCTGACAAAGGGAAGGCTTCCAAACTCACATACTCGGAAGCTACTTTCTGATTCTGTGAACTTAAAAAAGTGAGGTATGCCATTAAGCCTGTTCCATACCCTAATTCCATAATCCGACAAATCTTAGCTGGAGATTTTTCCAACCAATACTCAAACCCTTTATTAATATACACGAATTTAGATTCAACAACAGCTCCGTGTCTTGAATGATAGGTTTCCTTGAGGTCTTCAATCCGTAGAGTTGATGAACCATCGTCGGTAATAATCTGATGCCTTACAGGTTTCATTATTAATAAATAATAATTAAGTTATAAAAAGTTAAAAATAAAGAATGATTGTCTAGTTTTTTAATTAAAAAGTAAAGGTTTCAAAAAAAGACATAATTATTAATCGCTATTCTTTTTTTAATGTAGAAAAAAACTAATTTTACCTTAAATCTTAGTATGGGATGATGAATATAACAAGAGTTCAAAATACAAAAATCAATTCAGTAGATTTTGAAAACCTGGTTTTTGGAAAGACATTTACAGATCATATGTTTATCTGCCATTATCGCGATGGCAATTGGCAAGACCCAGAAATTAGCCCATACAAGCCCCTAACACTGGATCCTTCAGCTAGTGTATTTCATTATGGTCAAGCGGTATTTGAAGGAATGAAAGCTTTTAAAGACGATGCTGGAAAGTTATGGTTATTTCGTCCAAAAGAAAATTTTGATAGAATTAACCGATCAGCCAAACGTCTTCAAATTCCTGAGTTTCCAGAAACTTATTTTTTTGAAGGTTTAAACAACTTGTTAAAACTTGATCGGGATTGGGTAAAATCTGGAGAAGGTAATTCACTTTATATTCGCCCTTTTGTTTTTGCTAGTCAACCTAGTGTTCAAGCTTCTGCATCAATGGAATATATTTTCATGATCATTTGCGCACCTGTAAAGGCTTATTATACTGGAGGTGATATTAATGTATTAATCGCCGAAGAGTATAGCCGTGCTGCCAATGGTGGTGTTGGATTTGCAAAGGCTGCAGGAAACTATGCTGCCCAGTTTTATCCCACCTCCGAAGCACTTAAAAAAGGATTTCAACAAATTATTTGGACTGATGCCAGTAATCATGAATACCTTGAAGAAGCAGGCACGATGAATATTTTCTTCAAAATAAACGGAACGCTTATTACCTCTCCTACAAACGATAGAATTTTGGACGGGATAACTCGAAAAAGTATTATTGAAATTGCCAAACAAAATGGTTTTCCGGTTGAAGAACGTCCTATCAAGGTAGACGAACTCAAAGAGGCGCATGAAAAAGGAATTTTAGAAGAAGTTTTTGGAACCGGAACTGCAGTTGTCGTTCTTCCTATTCATAGTTTTTCGCATCAGGGAAAATCTTACCGTCTCTCTAAGCAAACACCCGTAGCGCACCAACTAAAAGAAAAATTAGTAGGAATTCAGTATAATACATGCGAAGACCCCTTTAACTGGAGACTATCCGTAGATTAATCCTTGACTAAAATCTTCGCTAGATTTGGCTTAAAATAGTTAGGTCCTTTCAAAACCTTACCATCCTCACGATAAATCGGCTTACCATCAATTCCCAGCTTACTCATGTTACTACGCTGTATTTCATCAAAAATAGCTTCCATTTTATCTTGAAACCCATGAGATATAATTGTTCCACATAATATATACAACATATCGCCCAATGCATCACCAATTTCAACAAGATCATTTTCTTCAGCAGCCTGTAAGTATTCTTCGTTTTCTTCTTTCATTAAATTGTAGCGCAACTCAATTATTTTTTTGGGTAAATTAGCTTGAGGTTCGTGTTCAATTCCTAGCCCGTAAGCTTTATGAAATTCTGTAACTGCATCAATAGGTTTCTTAATCATAATTATAAAAGATGTTAATGGATTATTTATTTCTAAATTTAGACAAAATTTAAAAAATGTTTTCTTTTGGACAATTGATTTTTGGGCTTTGTTTTTTCATTGTGTTTATAGGAGTTATTATTTACTCTTATAAAACAGATAAAAAAAATCAACCTAAGTACTTTAAAGGGAGTTATAAAATACTTTTAGGATTTTTAATTGCTTTTAGTTTATTAGTACTAATCAAATATTTAACTCAAAAATGAAAACCATCTTGTATATTTTTTTAGGGGGTGGCTTAGGAAGTGTATTTCGTTTTCTCACATCAAAAATAATCCCCGTTGCAAAAGGCGCCTTTCCATGGCCTACCTTATTTGTCAATCTTTTTGGGTGTCTTCTTATTGGAATACTTATTGGGTGGGCATTAAAAGCGAACCTCCTTCGATCTGACCTTTATCTTTTTGCCACTGTTGGCTTTTGTGGGGGTCTAACTACTTTTTCTACATTTAGTGCTGAAGGTCTAGAATTCCTTAAAACAGGAAATTACACCACTTTTCTTTCTTATGCCTTATTAAGCCTTATTGGAGGCCTAATTATGGTTGTACTAGGTTTTTCGTTAATTCGACTTACAAATTCGTAAACGAATCTCTATTTTCTGTTATTTTCATAAATTCATAGCCTTTTTTTTATATTACCCCTATTTTTATAGGGTATATATTTTTAAATAAATAAAAATATAAAAGTACCCCCCTATAATTTAGGGGGTAATTTTGATTCATATCTATTTTTGTTAAAAATCTTTAACTATTAATTTTATGAAAAACTTAAAACACTTATTTATTCTTGGTCTTTCTATTACGCTGTTAAACATCTCAGCAGTAAACGCCCAAGAAACGGATGAAACTCAAGATGCGCCAAGCTTTAATTTTAGTGGAACTGTTGATACCTACTTCAGAGCAAGCTTCTCTGAAGACCCAGTAGCACCGGGAACTTCTTTTGCTAACCTAAACGGTTTTGCTTTAGGAATGGCAAACTTTATCGTTTCCTATGAAGGAGAAAAATCAGGCTTTGTTGCCGATGTTGTTTTTGGACCTAGAGGTACTGATGCAGTATTTGGTTCTTCTGGTAATTCCTCGGAGCTTGTAAATCAACTTTATGCATATTACAATCTTGCTAAGGGAGTAAAAATTACTTTAGGAAATTTCAATACCTTCTTAGGATATGAAGTTATTTCTCCTGCTGCAAATTTCAACTACTCTACTTCATACATGTTCTCCTATGGTCCCTTTTCTCACACTGGGGTAAAAGCAGACTTTACCTTGTCAGATGACATTTCATTAATGCTAGGTATCTTTAATCAAACAGATCAGACAGAAGCAAATTATGACAGATATACTGCCTTTGGTGCTCAACTAGGGCTTTATGGTCAATTTATTAATTTATTAGCAGGAGAAGATTATTTCCAGCTTGACTATACAGGAGGATTTGATTTATCAGATAGTTTCTTCCTGGGAATCAATGCTACTACTGCTGCTCTTGATGGCGACAAAGGTTTTGCTGGTGTTGCTTTATATCCACAAATTACAACCTCAGATTCCTTTGCAATAGGACTTAGAGGAGAATTTTTCTCAGAAACAGATGGTTATGGAGCACTCGTTGATAATGGAGATGCTGATAATTTCTCACTGACACTTACGGGTAGCTACACTGCTGGAAACTTTATTTTTAAGCCTGAATTTAGAATCGACTCTGCTTCTGCTGAAATCTTTGCTATTTCTCCAACAGAAACTGCTGATAGCCTTGCTTCATTTGTAGTTGCAGCTATTTATTCTTTTTAAATGTTTAAATGTATATTCATAAAAATTTAACAACATTAAAACTAATAACTCATGAAAAAAATCGAAGCAATTATCCGTAAGTCAAAATTTGATCAAGTAAAAGAAGCTCTTCACAATGTTGAGGTAAATTTCTTTAGCTATTGGGATGTAACTGGTGTAGGAAACGAGAAGGAAGGTCATGTATACCGTGGTATTAGCTACAGTACTTCTGAAATCCAAAGACGCTATTTATCCATCGTAGTAAATGACGATTTTGTAAAGCCAACTATTGATGCAATTATAAAATCTGCAGCAACTGACAATGTTGGAGACGGAAAAATATTCATCCTACCTGTAGACGAAGCCTATAGAATTCGTACCGGTGAAAAGGGAGGAAAATCTTTAAATTAAAAAATAAACTTTAAAATCAATTTTATGGAAAGTACTGCACTTTTTACTGCCAACAACGTATGGATGATGATCTGTACAGCCCTAGTCTTTTTTATGCACCTTGGTTTCTCATTTCTAGAAATAGGATTGACACGCCAGAAAAATACAATCAATATTTTATTTAAAAACTTTTTTGTGATCTCCGTAGGGCTGCTACTTTACTGCCTTGGAGGCTTCAACCTCATGTATCCAGGTTTTGAAGAAGGTTCTCTAGGAATTTTAAAATTTGCAGGCTTCGGGATTGCAGCACCTGAAGGTGGAATGACTGTTGAATATGCTAGTGGCGGGTACACTTGGTGGACAGACTTTTTATTCCAAGGGATGTTTGCTGCTACCGCTGCTACGATTGTTTCTGGAGCAGTAGCAGAGCGAATTAAACTAAATGCATTTATGTTATTCTCAATTCTCTATGTTGGACTTGTTTACCCCATTATCGGTTCTTGGAAATGGGGAGGTGGATTCCTAGATTCTTGGGGGTTTTATGATTTTGCAGGTTCTACCTTAGTTCACTCTGTGGGTGGATGGGCTGCACTTGTAGCAATCTATTTATTAGGAGCTCGAATTGGAAAATTTGGTAAAGATGGAAAACCCAATGCGATTCCTGGGCACAACATCCCACTGGCAGCGGCAGGAGTATTAATTCTTTGGCTAGGATGGTTTGGATTTAATGGAGGCTCAGTGCTATCAGCAGATCCAGAATTAACCTCATTAACATTAGTAACAACTTGCTTAGCTGCGGCTGCAGGAGGTGTTTCTGCTGCAATATTTTCTAATATTATGTACAAAAATTTTGATTTAACTATGTTTATGAACGGCGTTTTGGGAGGACTTGTAGGGATTACAGCTGGCGCAGACCAAATGAGTCCTACCGACGCTATTTTAATTGGGCTTATTGCTGGAGTAATCATCGTTCTAGGAGTAGCACTAATTGATAAATTAAAATTAGATGATCCTGTAGGGGCTGTTGCCGTACACTTAATTTGTGGTATATGGGGAACCCTGGCGGTAGGTATATTTGGTGCTATGGCAAGCGTTGATCAATTTTTAATTCAATTAGTGGGCGTTGGTATTGTAGGTGCATTCTCTGTAATTACAGCTGGAATTATTCTATTAGTGATCAAATACACGATCGGTTTACGTGTTGATGCCGAAGAAGAATCAAAAGGTTTAGACTTAGCTGAACATGGCATGGATGCTTATGCAGATTTTAGATTAAACCAACACTAATAGTTAAGATTAAATTTTTAACTTTTGAAAAACCTCCTGTTGAATCAGGAGGTTTTTTTGTTTATCTTGAAAAAAAATAATCATGAGATCTTCATTCATTTTATCAATTCTTTTCTTTTTTATCACAACCCTTGGCATTTCGCAAGCTACCAATTCTTCTGAAGGCCCCTTTTCACAACTTATTATTAGAGGGGCAACATTAATAAACGGAAATGGTGCTCCCCCGCTGGGCCCAGTTGACATAACAGTTGAAAATAATAAAATAACTGCTATAAATGTGGTGGGCTATCCCGGTGTTTCTATTCAAGAAAACAAAAGACCAAAATTAAAAAAAGGAGGCAAAGAAATTAATGCAAACGGTATGTTTGTCCTTCCAGGATTCATTGATATGCACGGACATATAGGAGGTGTATCGCAAGGAGCAGATTGGGATTATGTATTTAAGCTTTGGCTTGCTCACGGTGTCACAACGGTGAGAGAGCCCAGTGGCAGGGGAGTTGAATATGCTGTTGATTTGAAAAAGCGAAGTTCAAAAAATGAAATTATTGCTCCAAGAATTTTAGCTTACACCGGTTTTGGTCAGGGTAGTAAAAAGCCTATAAGTACTGAAGAGCAAGCTAGAGAATGGGTTAGAGAAAATGCAAAAAATGGAGCCGATGGTATTAAATTTTTTGGTGCTGAACCCAAAATCATGTCTGCGGCATTAAATGAAAATAATAAGTTAGGATTACGCTCTGCAGCACACCATGCTCAACTTAGTGTTGCACGATGGAACGTTTTACATTCTGCAAGAGCAGGACTTACATCAATGGAGCATTGGTATGGACTCCCTGAAGCTTTGTTTGAAGATCGTACCGTACAGGATTACCCTTTGGATTATAATTATCAAAACGAACAACACCGTTTTGGAGAAGCAGGAAAATTATGGAAACAAGCTGCTGAACCCTATTCAGATCACTGGAATGCCGTTATGAATGAATTGATATCACTAGATTTTACTATGGTACCCACATTTAATATCTATGAGGCTAGTAGAGACTTACATCGCGCGAGAAGAGCAGAGTGGCATGAGGACTATACGCTTCCATCTCTTTGGCGTTTTTATCAACCGAGTAAAATATCACATGGATCTTATTGGCATTATTGGGGTACAGAAGAAGAGGTCGCCTGGAAAGAAAACTTTAAACTTTGGATGACTTTTATTAACGAATACAAAAACCGAGGGGGGCGTATTGCAACAGGTTCAGATTCTGGTTTTATATTTCAGCTTTATGGATTTGCATACATCCGTGAAATGGAATTACTTCGAGAAGCAGGTTTTCATCCTCTTGAAATTATCCGATCAGCTACCTTGAATGGTGCAGAGGCACTTGGGATTTCAGACGAAACAGGTTCAATTGAAATTGGAAAAAGTGCTGACTTTGTAATTGTTGAAGAAAACCCATTACAAAACTTCAAAGTACTCTACGGAACAGGAGCCATAAAACTCAATGAAGATAATGAAGTGGTTAGAGTGGGTGGTGTAAAATATACCATTCGTGAGGGAGTCATTTATGATGCAAAACAACTTCTTAGAGAAGTAAAGGAAATGGTTGATGAAGCTAAAATCAAAGAGAACTTCAAAATAATTCAGCCAGGTAATTAATGTATCATGAATAAATATTTACTCTAAGTAGTATAAGCAACTCATGAATTTTGTAAAAGAAATGGGATTTAAAAAGTGAAATCACTTGAAAACTCAGAAACACTTTTCAACTAAAGTAAAACTCATAGTTAGTCACTTAGGAGAAAAGATAACAATTGAATATTAAACTCCTCAGGCTGATCTATATTAACAACGTGTCCTGAATTAGCAACAGTTATTAAACTGGAAGACCGATGTAAAGCAACAATCTTTTTAACAAAAGGCAAAAACATATAGTCATGTGAACCCATAATATACAAAATTGGTGTTCTCATTTCTTTATCTCGAATACGCTTCAGCACAGGAAGAATGGTTGCCGTTAACCGATACCAGCGTTTAAATTCGTTATGTGAAATTTTTTTTGCTTCTTTAATAAAAAGTGCTCTTGATTTTCTGTGCGCTTTGTACGGCATAATAACGTAAGCAAAAAAGGTATAGATCCAAATAAAAGGTAAAATACTTTGGGTCAATTTACCCATGAGCATTAAAAATCGTGATTGTGGATTTAAATTCAAAATTGCACCTCCCAAACCAATTTTTCCAACACGATTACTGTGGTTTTGAAGCATTTTCTGAATTAAAATACTCCCCAAGGAAATCCCTACAAAATGGGATTTTTTGATTTTGTTTTCATCCAAAACATTTAGGATATCATCAATAATAATATTGAAGGTATATTCTGTTCCTTCTGGAGATACTTCTGACTTTCCATGACCTCGAAGATCAATCAGCAAAACATTGAAATAGGTTTTAAAAAATCGAACTTGATTGAACCAAATTGAAGAATTACCTCCTGCTCCATGAACAAAACAGATCCATTTTTTTGAATTATTTTCGGCAGGATATATCGAGTGATAAAGCACTATATAATTCCTTTTTCTTCTAAGTAAACTGCCATCTCTTTTTGAAGTTGACTTGCTTCTTTTGCAGCAGCCTCAGCAAAATCAGTGCCTTTGGAAGAATAGAGTATTCCCCTAGAGGAATTTACCAATAGTCCACACTGTGAATTCATTCCAGCTCGAGCAACCTCCGACAAACTACCTCCCTGAGCCCCCACGCCTGGAACAAGAAGAAAAGAATTAGGGACAATTTCCCTGATTGAAGTTAAGGCATCGGCTTTAGTGGCACCCACAACATACATAAGTCTTTCTGCATTATTCCATGTCAAACTAGTCTTTAAAACCTTTTGAAATAATGTGTCATTATTTTCCTTGGTGTATTGAAAATCAAATGCCCCTGGATTAGACGTTAAAGCTAAAAGTATAGCATGTTTTCCTTCAAAAGTCAAAAACGGCTCAACAGCATCCTTTCCCATGTAAGGAGCAACCGTAACAGAATCTGCATTATACGTTTCAAAAAAAGCTTTAGCATATCGGTTTGCAGTATTTCCAATATCCCCTCTTTTAGCATCTGCAATGGTGAAATGATCTGAAAAATGCGTGTTTAAATAATCCATAATCCTACGGAAAGCCTGCCATCCTTCAACTCCATAAGATTCAAAGAAAGCTAAGTTTGGCTTGTAAGCAACTGCAAATTTATGAGTGGCATCAATTATTGCCTTTGCAAAAGAAAAAATTGGATCCTCCTCATCTTTTAAATGTGGAGGAATTTTATCCAAATCAATATCAAGACCGACACATAGGAATGACTTTTTTTTCTTGATTTGATCAACTAGTTTCTCAGTGGTCATAATACTTCTCCAGCCTCTTTAAGTTTTTCGGTATTTTGATATAACTGAAGTTCATCAATGAGTTTCTGAACATCACCATTGATCACATTTGGCAGATCATAAAGCGTTAAGCCTATGCGATGATCTGTAACCCTTCCCTGAGGGTAATTATAGGTTCTTATTTTTGCTGATCGATCCCCAGAAGAAACCAGTGAATTTCTCTTTTCTGAATCCAAAGCTAATTTTTTAGATAATTCTAACTCGTACAAACGAGAGCGTAATACCTTAAGGGCCTTATCTTTATTTTTGTGTTGTGATTTTTGATCTTGACATTGTGCTACTATTCCTGAAGGCTCGTGGGTTAAACGAACTGCAGAATAGGTGGTGTTAACTGACTGTCCTCCTGGACCAGAAGAACAAAAATAATCAACCCGCACTTCATTCATGTCAATTTCAATATCAAATTCTTCTGCTTCCGGCAATACCATTACGGTTGCCGCAGAGGTATGCACACGTCCTTGCGTTTCTGTTTGAGGAACACGCTGAACACGGTGAACACCAGATTCATATTTCAATGTGCCGTAAACATCATCGCCTGAAACCTCAAAAATAACCTCTTTGAATCCACCTGCTGTCCCTTCACTTGAATCTACAAAACTAACTTGCCAATTTTGTGATTGGCAATATTTAGTATACATACGATATAAATCACCCGCAAAAATACTTGCCTCATCTCCTCCTGTACCTGCGCGAATCTCAACAACAACATTCTTAGCGTCTTCAGGATCTTTAGGGATCAATAGAAATTTAATTTCTTCTTCTAGCTTTGGAAGATTTTCCTTTGCAGATTCAATTTCCATTTTAGCCATTGCAATCATTTCTTCATCTTGCTCATCCTTCAGAAGGAGTTCTGCTTCCTCAAGATTAGAGATGATAATTTTGTACTGATTCATCTTTTCAACCATCACTGAAAGCTCTTTATATTCTTTGTTTAGTTGAATATATCGCTTTTGATCCGTAATCACATCGGGTTGAATGATTAAGTCAGAGACTTCATCGAATCGTTGTTGAATGATTTGAAGTTTTTCTATCATGATAGTGCAAATTTACAAATTGTCTTGCGAATAATAGTTAGAAACTTTTGTAAAGACTAATGTCGTTTTAATTGTATTCAAAAACACCATAAGGTGTTTTTAAAGTCAATTTTTTAATAGGCGCTGAAGCTACGTGGCCAACAACTTGAGCATCAACATTGAAAGACTTAGAAATAGCGATAATTTCTTCTGCTTTATCTGGAGAAACATATAATTCCATCCGATGTCCCATATTAAAAACCTGATACATTTCTCTTCCGGAGGTGCCAGACTCTTTTTGAATCATATCAAATAAAGGAGGAACTGGAAAAAGGTTGTCTTTTACAATATGAAGATTGTCCACAAAATGTAAAATTTTAGTCTGTGCACCACCGCTACAATGTACCATTCCATGAATTGAGTTTGATCCCATTTCTGAAAATATTTTTTGAATGATAGGTGCGTAGGTTCGTGTTGGAGACAATACCAATTTTCCAATATCAATTGGCACTCCTTCTAATGTTTCCGTTAACTCACGTGAACCAGAATAAATCAAGTCCTCAGGGACTTCAGGATCGAAGCTTTCGGGATATTTTTCAGCTAACGTTTTAGCAAATACGTCGTGTCTAGCTGATGTCAAGCCATTACTTCCAATCCCTCCGTTGTATGAAGTTTCATAAGTAGCCTGTCCATAGGAAGCAAGTCCTACAATCACATCGCCGTCTTTAATATTAGCATTGTCAATAATTTTAGCCCTAGATATTCTAGCCGTTACTGTAGAATCAACAATGATTGTTCTTACCAAATCACCTACATCGGCTGTCTCCCCTCCTGTACTGTAAATCGAAACTCCCCATTCCTTCAAGTTTTCAAGCAGCTCTTCTGTACCTTCTATAATTGCAGCGATTACCTCTCCCGGAATATGATTTTTATTTCGCCCAATAGTTGAAGAAAGTAAAATATCTTGGGTCACACCGACACAAAGTAAGTCATCAATATTCATGATTAGAGCATCTTGGGCAATCCCTTTCCAAACAGAGAGGTCTGCTGTTTCTTTCCAATACATGTACGCTAAAGCTGACTTGGTTCCTGCCCCATCTGCATGCATAACGATAGCATGATCATCACTACCCGTTAAAACGTCTGGAATAACTTTACAAAAAGCTTTGGGAAATAATCCTTTATCGATTTTTTTTATGGCATTATGGACATCTTCTTTTTGAGCAGAAACACCTCGACGGCTGTAACGATCTGACATATAATTATTTTATACAAAAATAATTTTTTTGATAAAACAAGGCATTCAAATCTCGATATAGTTATTAACGAATAAACAACAATTCGCGGTATTTGGCCATCGGCCAAATTTCATCATCGACCGTAAGCTCAAGCTTATCACAATGATAACGAATACTCGAAAGAAATGGCAAAATATTTTCACAATAAGCCATTGCCTTTTTATGATGATTTTTTATAACATTAGCTTTTTTTCTAGCCTCCACCATAGCATAAATTCCACTATTTATTTCAGTTATATGTTTTGAAATTCTTTCCAAAATTAAAATCTGTTCACTAGCATGTTCTTTAAAGCTAGACCCATATATTTCTTTAATCCCCTTGACATTTTCAATCAAAATGTTTTGATACTTAATCGCCGTTGGGATAATGTGATTCTGAGCCAGATCACCTAGCGTCCTTGATTCTATTTGAATAGAAGATATGTATTCTTCTAGATCAATTTGATATCGTGTTTGAAGTTCATTTTCCGAAAAAACTCCTAAGCTTTCAAAGAGCTTAATTGAACTCTCATTTATGTAGGCAGGTAATGCTTCAGGAGTAGTTTTATTGTTACTTAATCCCTTCTTTTTTGCCAATGACTCTGCTTTTTCCTTTTCATTTTCGGAGGCGTAAAAAATATCTTTAATTGAAGTGATAATCTCTCTCAGCGTATTAAAAATCGCATCGTCTTTCTTCATGTTTTTATTCTCTATCAATTCATCCACCGAATCTCTAAATAAAAATAATTGCTCAGCAACAATAGTATTGAGCACTGTGATGGATTTTGCACAATTTGCTTTTGAACCTACTGTTCTAAATTCAAATTTATTCCCTGTAAAAGCAAACGGAGAAGTTCTATTTTCATCGGTATTGTCCAACAAGATTTCTGGAATTTTACCAATTACATTTAGTTTAATATCTGTTTTTTCTTGTGGAGAAAGCTTTCCTTTAGAAACGTTTTCTAACTCTTCTAAAACTTGCATCAAATGCTTTCCGATAAAAATCGAAAGAATTGCAGACGGAGCTTCATGTAATCCAATCCGTAGATCATTACTTGCAGAAACTGAAGAGGCTCTAAGTAGGGCTTCGTGTTTTAAAACAGCAGCAATTGTATTGATGAAAAAGGATAAAAACTGCAAATTACCCATGGGGGTCTTTCCTGGACTCAATAGATTAATCTTAGAATTAGTAACTAAAGACCAGTTTGTGTGCTTTCCAGAACCGTTTATTTTCTCAAAAGGCTTTTCATGAAAAAGCACAATAAAATTATGCTTGAACGACATTTTATTCATTAAATCCATCAAAAGCGCATTGTGATCAACGGCAAGATTAGCAACTTCATACACTGGAGCTATCTCATATTGACTTGGAGCCGCTTCATTATGATATGTTTTAATTGGAATACCCAAGGCATTGCTTTCAGACTCCAAGTCTTTTAAAAAACGGCTTACACGACCTGGAATAGAACCAAAGTAATGATCATTCAATTCTTGATCTTTTGAAGGGGGATGTCCTAATAATGTTCTTCCTGTGAGCATCAAGTCAGGTCGACTTGCAGCCAAACTTCTGTCGATTAAAAAATATTCTTGTTCCCAACCTAAGGTGGCATTTACTTTACCAACTCCTTTATCAAAATATTGGCAAACATCAGTAGCGGCAGTATCTAATTTTTGCAGAGATTTAATAAGAGGAGCTTTAAAATCAAGTGCCTCACCAGTGTAGGACATAAAAAGCGATGGTATACATAGCGTACCCTCATAAATAAAAACAGGTGAGGTAGGATCCCAAGTCGTAAAACCCCTTGCCTCAAAAGTATTTCTTAAACTTTCGCCCGGAAAACTTGAAGCATCGGGTACTTGTTGAACCAACTGCTCACCCTCAAACTTTTCGATTTGTATTCCCGTTTCGTCAAGATTAAAAAAAGAGTCATGTTTTTCTGCAGTAGCGCCCGTTATGGGCTGAAACCAATGTGTGTAATGAGTTGCTCCCTTTGAAATTGCCCAAGCCTTTATCGCAGAAGCAATTTGATCAGCAAGTACTATGTTAATAGGTATCCCTTTATCAATTGATTGAAGCATTTGCTTGAAAGCTTTCTCGCTTAAAAATTGTTTTAACTTAGGTATATCAAAAACATGAGCTCCAAAATCTAAACTATTTGCCGTTGTCATAGGAACCTCTTCAGAGGCTGAGGATAACTTAAAAAGACTTTTTTTACGTAGGGTTTGCATGAAAAGGAAAGGATAAAATTATTGCATCAAAGATAGTCATTTTGAATATTTGACGGTCAAAATCAAAAAAAATGAGATATATTAAATTTTACCCCCAAATTTATAGGGGGTTAATAAAAATATAATATTGTTAATTTCTTTGCATCATTCTTTTATTTGGGGTGCCTTAAAAATTTTATTTTAGCAAAAAATTAATTAATCATGAGTAAAGCTAAACTAGAATATATTTGGTTAGATGGTTATCAACCAACTGCAAATCTCCGCAGTAAAACCAAAATTGTAACAGATTTTAAAGGAACATTAGACGATTGTCCAATGTGGTCTTTTGATGGTTCTTCAACTAGACAAGCAGAAGGAAACGCTTCAGACTGTCTTCTTAAACCTGTGGCATTATATGAAGATCCTGATCGTAAAAATGGATGGTTAGTAATGACTGAAGTTTTAAATGCTGATGGTACACCACACCCAACTAATGGTAGAGCTACCATTGATGATGATGATGATGATTTTTGGTTTGGCTTTGAACAAGAGTATTTCTTGTGGGATCCAGAAACAAACCTCCCTTTTGGATTTCCTAAAGATCAAACACCTCAGGGACAATTTTACTGTTCTGTTGGTGCCAAAAATTCTTTTGGTAGAGAAATGATTGAAGAGCATTTAGACCAATGCCTTGAGGCAGGAATCAATGTAGAAGGAATTAATGCTGAAGTTGCATCTGGCCAATGGGAATACCAGTGTTTTGCTGAGGGTGCTCAAAAAGCGGGAGATGAAATGTGGGTTTCTCGATATTTACTTGAACGTCTAGGAGAAAAATATGGTCTTGCTATTGAATGGCACCCAAAACCACTAGGTGATACAGATTGGAATGGATCTGGTATGCACGCTAACTTCTCAAATGAAATCCTAAGAACCTGTGGTTCTGAAGAAGTCTACAGTAAAATATGTGAAGCATTCAGACCTGTTGTTAAAGAACACATCGATGTATATGGGGCTCATAATGAGCTGCGTTTGACTGGAAAGCATGAAACACAATCTATTCATGAATTTAGTTTTGGTGTATCCGACAGAGGAGCGTCTATTAGAATTCCAATTATGACTGTTGAAAAAGGTTGGAAAGGATGGCTAGAAGACAGAAGACCTTCTTCAAATGGTGATCCTTACAAAATCGCAGCAAGAATCATAAAAACTGTAAAATCGGCTAAACTTTAATGTAAAGTAGATTTGTTGAAAATTAAACACCCTAAACAGTATTAGGGTGTTTTTTTATGAAATCATCTGAAGAATAAATAATGTATATAAACCCAGTAAGATAAGCCCTTCATAACGTCCTAATTTGAATTTAGTAAATACAAAAACTAAAGGTAGAATCAGTAAAGAAATTGAAAGCATCCATATAAAGTCAACGTTCAATAGATTCTGATCTTGAACTACTATTGGCTGTATAACCGAAGTAATACCCATTACCGCAAGGATATTAAAGATATTTGACCCGATCAAATTACCCAATGACAATGCTTTTTCTTTGTTGATGATAGCAATAACTGAAGCTGTAAGCTCAGGGATACTGGTACCAACTGAAATAATAGAAATACTTATGACACGTTCACTTACCCCTAAGTTCTGAGCTAAAGAGACGGCACTTTTGATCAGCACCTCCGATCCTAACCACAATGAACAACCCCCAGTAAAAAGTAAAAACCCTATCATTTTGAAGCTAGTCGTTGCGCTTTGAATCGCACCTTCTTCGAGTACAGCTTTTCCTTGGAAAAAAAGTAAAAAAGTCAAAAAGCCAAAAAGAAGAATCAATAATATAACCCCCTCAAAACGACTTAGAATTCCATCTTGAACTACGAAAAAATAAAAAATTAGTGAAGCCACATACATCATGGGCCAATCCAACTTATAGAAATTTTTAGTAACATAAATAGGAGATATCAATATCACAATTCCAAGAACAAAAGCCAAATTTGCAACATTTGAACCCACCACATTTCCCATAGCCAAATCGGGATGACCCATAAGAGCTGCTTTTATACTAACAATCAACTCTGGCGCAGAAGTAGCAAAAGAAACAACCGTCATTCCTATAATGATTTTAGGAATATTTAATTGTAATGATAATGAAACTGACGCCTCCATCAACCAGTCCCCTCCTTTTATAAGAAGAAATAATCCCAATCCAATTGCTATAAAGTCCATAATAAAAAGAGCACAAGATACATTATAGTTACCTAAATCATTTTTATTTTTAAAAAAATGAAAGCACATTCTGCTGTGGTGAAAAAAGAAAATAGCTATATTTGCAATCGTAAAAATGGCCTCGTAGCATAACTGAATAGTGCACTTGATTACGGCTCAAGAGGTTGCAGGTTTGAATCCTGCCGAGGTCACTAACTAAACCAGTACTTTCAAGCTATTTTGAAATTGCTGGTTTTTTAGTTTTCAGAATATTTGCAAAAAAAAGTCTTATCAAAGAATAATAATCATTCGTAAAATCTCAATTGTTACTTCAATTTACGTGTTATAATGGAGAATTAAAACTCAAAAAGCCTATTCATAAAAATGAACAGGCTTTTTTTAGATTAAAAAAGGAGGATTTTAATTTGTCCTTGTTACAAATTCCCAAACAACCCTTTTATTCCAACCTTCGGGTAACTCATCCAAAAGTTGAGCTAAGAGTTTTTGATCAACATTTTTTATTGCCCCCTTATTCATCAGATGATCGATCATTTGCTCCATGTTTTCATAAGCATCCCAAAAGAAGAGTGGTGCTAGATCGGAATCTTGAGGGATTATTCTAGTTGCCATTCCCCAAGAGGCCATCCCTGAATTTTTCATTTCCGATTTAAAACTAGATGAAATTTTATCCGCAAGCTCCATAGCTGAATTTATATTTTTCGGAAAAGCCCAATTAAACAGAATATACTTTGAATTTAAATCGTTATCGTATCTTTTTTCTGTTTTGTAAACAAAACTTCCATATCGTTCAATATCTATACCACCAAATAAACCTGGAATACCATATTTTTTTTCTGTATCAAACCACGCTTCTCGATTTACATACTTCTTTGGATTTTCATATATCGACACCCATAGATAATTGTTTTTCTCGTCTTCAACTTTGCCAATGCCAGGTACACGCTTTAATACCGCCCAGCCCTGAATTAATCCATTATCTACTGCATCTTGAGCCATTTCCTTACCGTATTTCTTAATCAGCATTTCGAAATTTTCAGCATCATCGGGGTCTACCATTGCTGGATTTAACACAAAGGTTTGTTGAGCCGAAATAACGAGTCCAAATAGTAAAAAACTAAATAAAAATATTTTTTTCATTTTAAATTGATTTATGGTTAATACGTGCTAATGTATAAAAAGTATATTATAAATCAATTAGAGTAATTATTACGAACCTGTAATAATTCACTTTAGTCTTTGCTCAGTATTTAACCGTAAGCTATTGTAAACAAATTGATTCAACCACATACATATTTGTAGTGTAATGTTTATGTAGCGTTATCTCGAAGGCATAAAAAAAAAGGATTACTAAACGATAATCTTTTTTTTTATTTATGTAAAATGTTTAAAATTAAAATTCTCGATAATCACCACTCAAGAATACATTCGCTTCTTCTTCTTTAAATCGAGCTTTTTCATTGTCCCAATGCAAAGTTTTCTTTGGAAAACGTCCCGCGATTACACCTAGCAAAATAGTTTCCGTTAATCGAGATGAATAAGAGAATGGAGCCGAGGCCTTATCCTTTCCTAAACAAGCGTCTACAAATTGATGGTAGTGCTTGGGTGCATCACGTTCATAATCATTTTTATTGTTTCCAAGGCTATTATTTGGATCGTATTTAGCTATATCTATATCTTGATATTCACCATCAACAATGAGACGTGGTAATTCCATGAAATGAGGAAGTAATAAGCGTCCTTTTTCCCCAATAAACATTGCTCCTTGTAAGGGAAGTTTTTCTTTGTTGGGTAGTTTTAATTCCTTACTAACTTTGGGAGCACCAGGCCCATCTGACCAAATCCAAGTAAGTGTATCCGTAGTGTACTTTGTGCCTGGAAATGTATAGGTTACACTGTTGTTTTCAGGAAAACCAAATCCATTTGGCTTACGGCAATTATTTGTAATCGTTAATGGAACATCAAGCGCCAAAGCGTTATAAGGTGTGTCAAAAATATGAACACCCATATCCCCTAGTGTTCCACATCCATAATCTACAAGTTTCCTCCAATTCCCTGGGTGATAAACAGTTTCCTTAAAGGGACGTTCAGGAGAAGTTCCTAACCATAAGTTCCAGTCTAGATGATCTGGGACTGTATCTTCACCTTTCGGCTCAGGCCCATCATAACCCCAGTTTTTGGGAGACCAAGCATGTACTTCACTTACCTTTCCAATAATTCCAGATTGGATTAGAACAGTTGCTAGTTTATAATCATAAAAAGAATGTACCTGTATTCCCATTTGAGTCACCAAGTTCTTTTCTTCCGCTATCTTTCGCATAGCTCTTGCTTCGGAAACAAAGTGCGTTAGGGGTTTCTGACAATAGACAGGTTTATTCATCTCCATGGCCATCATAGATGCAGGTGCATGTGTATGATCTGGTGTAGAAACCACTACAGCGTCAATATCTGCAGCCATTTCTTTTAAAAGAGTTCTGTAATCACTAAATATTTTTGCATTCGGATGAAGCTTTTTGGCTGCTGCTAGATTGTTTGAATCTACATCACACAATGCGACAACATCAACTAATTCATGAGAGGATATAGATGCTAAATCAGCTGCACCCATATTTCCAACACCAATATGTGCAGTTCTTAGTCTTGCGTTTGTTTTAGAAAACGCAAAAAGTGAGGAGGGTAATATAGCGGTTGATGCCAAGGCTGCTGAAGTTTTTAAAAAATCTCTTTTTTTCATTTTTTTATAGTTTAATTATTTTAAGGTGGAATTTAACATCGAATATTCAGGGTATACTATTGATTTGTTAATGCTAAGTTAGAAATTATAATTTTTTAATTTTTATATTTCTAAACCACAAGTCACTACCGTGATCTTGAAAACCAATAAAACCCGATTTAAATTTACCATAATCTGGTAAACCATCCCACTTTCCGGAATTTTTTTTCTCATACCATTCTTCAGACCATGGAACGAATGACAGTACTTTTTGTCCATTTAACCAATATTCCACAAGCGCTTCAGTAAATTTAATTTTAGATGTATTCCATTCCCCCGCAGGATTTAAATTTTTCATTGAAGGGTCTGCTGGATACATTGCGTAGTCAGAGGCCGTTTGCTGTAAAGGGTGAAGTTTGGATGGATTTTCAAAACCGACACTTGTATTGTAAGCTGTTAAATCATGAATGTCAGCGTAATTTTCATCATCTATAAGCTGATATTCGGGAGAAACCTCGGGCGCTCCTCCATACCCTTCCTTAATATGGTAAAAAATACCGCTATTTCCGCCTACAGGAATTTTCCATTCCACATAAAGTTCAAAATTATCAAATTCTTCTGCTCCGTAAATTATATCTCTACTTCCTTTATAATCATAATCTTCCTCTAAAATCTGTTCTGTTTTGAAAGTCAAAACATGGTCTATTATTTTCCAGCCGGGAGGCATTGAGTCTCCATTATATGCTCGCCACCCATCTGTAGAAGACCCATCAAAAAGATTAATCCAGTTTTCATTTGGAATGGTATTGCAAGAAGAGAGAAAAATTAAAACACTACAAAAAAATATACTATGATTCATTCTATATACTATCTAAAATTTGAATCTAAAAATAGTCAAAGAATTTAACTTATCCATAAACTTTACAAATTGAATTAATACTCAGTTTAAGTAAGAATAATTTTAAATTAATAATACTATGTTTTTTTTTATGAAACTATATTAATGTACGGTAAAAGTTAGTATATTTGAGACCTAAATCATTCATTATGAAAATACTCAAACAACTCCTACTTATTGTTGCGTTAGTAACATACTCATTTTATTCAAATGCACAAACTGTCGAAAACCCATGGGCTATTGCCGCGGGTGTCGATCTAATCAACCTTCAAGGTGACAACGTCGATTCTGGTATGAACTTTGGAGCTCCTGCTTTAAGTTTATCAAGATACATTGGAGCTGGTTTTTCCATTGGTGCACAATTTGCACTTAACAATGTTAAAAATAACAATGCAGAACTAGACTATTCCTCTATTGACGGAGTTGTCAAATACAACCTTACAGATGGAAAAATCATACCTTACCTTTTTGCAGGTTATGGATTTTCAAAATTTGGGGAAGAAGATGAAAAAAATGGTTTATTCCCCTCTACTGAGACCAACAGAACAGGGCTTGGTGGTATTGGAGTAAATTTCTTTTTGGATGACAACTTTGCTATTAACCTAAGTACATCCTACAGAGGAAATGTTGAGGGAGACACCTACAATCACCTTCAACACATTGTGGGTCTAAGCTACAACTTCGGGGCTGGTGACGCAGACAAAGATGGAGTACCAGACCAAAAAGACGAATGTCCAGACGTTCCTGGTCTCAAAGAATTTAATGGATGTCCAGATACTGATGGTGATGGAATTCCAGACAACAAAGATCGTTGTCCTGAAGAAGCGGGAACAGAAGCTCTACAGGGTTGTCCTGATGCTGATGGAGACGGAATTGCTGATGCAGACGATGCTTGCCCTAACAAAGCTGGAACTGCAGCCATGAATGGTTGTCCTGATACAGACGGTGATGGTGTTGCAGACAATGAAGATCGTTGTCCAGATACAGCCGGAGATAGTGCAAATGGTGGTTGTCCTTGGACAGATTCAGATGGAGATGGTGTTGCCGATAAAGATGATAACTGTCCAGAACTCGCAGGAACTATAGCTAATAATGGTTGTCCTGACGAACCTACAGATTTAATAAATTTCATCAATAGTGATCAAAATAGAATTCTATTTCCAGCTAGTAGTGATCTTTTGGACACTAATGACAAAGCAATTTTAGACACCGTTAACGGTTTATTGAAAAAATATCCAAATGCTAATATTATCATAGAGGGATATGCTTCAAGTGATGGTAGTGATGCATATAATTTAAAACTATCAAATAAACGTGCAGCAGCTGTTAAAGCATACCTTGTATCAAATGGTATTGATGCTAAAAGATTAAACACTGTTGGATATGGTGAAACTAATTTATCAGGTGACAACAACACTGCGAAAGGCAGAGCAGAAAGCCGTCGTGCTAAAATTAATAGAAGCGCCAAGGTTAAAATAAATTAACCCTAACTTTATATAGATATAAAAACCCCTCATATTGAGGGGTTTTTTTTTTATATTTATCCTTAGTAAAACACAAAACGTATCTCATGAATAAATATAATTTTCTTTCGCTCGTTCTCTTTTTTATTTTCTCTACATCTATTGCACAGAATAGAGAAATTCCAGTAGACACGATTGTAGTAACTAACCATACAACAACCATTAAAGGTAAAAATGTAAGTTATCAAGCACAAACTGGAACACAACCTGTATGGAATAAAGAGGGTGAACCAATAGCAACTTTGTTTTACACCTACTACAAAAGAACTGACTTAAAAAACAATCCAGAACGTCCTTTGATCTTTTCTTTTAATGGTGGTCCTGGTTCCGCATCGGTATGGATGCATTTGGCATACACTGGACCAAAAATTCTCAATATAGATGATGAAGGATATCCTGTTCAGCCATATGGCTATAAAAGCAATCCCAATTCAATATTAGATGTAGCAGATATTGTATTTATAAATCCTGTAAACACAGGCTATTCACGGATCATTGAAAACAATGGAAAAAAAGAAAATGGAAAGACCTTTTTTGGAATTAATGAAGACATAACCTATCTAGCGGAGTGGTTAAATACTTTTGTGAGTAGAAAACAAAGATGGGAGTCCCCAAAATACTTAATTGGAGAAAGCTATGGCGGAACACGAGTGATGGGACTTTCTGCTGCTTTACAAGAAAATCAATGGATGTATATTAATGGTGTAATAATGGTTTCACCTGCTGATTATAAAGTAATTCGAGTTGGGGGTCCCGTTTCCTCAGCGCTTAATCTTCCTTATTATTCAGCTGCAGCATGGTTTCACAAAAAACTTAAGCCTGAATTACAACAAAAAGATCTGACCGATATGCTTCCAGAAGTTGAAGATTTCACTATTAATGAATTAATTCCTGCAATGGCTAAGGGTGGATTTATAAACCCTCAAGAACGTTCTGAAATTGCTTCTAAAATGGCACTTTATTCTGGGCTTTCAGAAAAATCTATTTTGCAAAATAATTTAGATGTACCAACCGCATTCTTTTGGAAAGATCTCCTAAGAGAGGAAGGAAAGACAATAGGACGACTCGACTCACGTTATCTAGGAATTGATCGTAAAGACGCTGGAATGCGTCCGGATTATAGTGCAGAACTAACCTCATGGCTACATTCGTTTACCCCAGCAATAAATCATTACATCCAGAAAGAATTGAAGTTTAAAACAGATATTAAATATAATATGTTTGGCCCGGTGCGTCCTTGGAACAATGACAATGATAATACCAGAGAAGATTTGCGTCGTGCCATGGCAGAAAACCCATACATGAAAGTACTTTTCCAATCAGGTTATTATGATGGTGCAACGACTTATTTCAATGCAAAATATACGATGTGGCAAGTTGATCCAAGTGGTAAAATGAAAGACCGTTTTTACTTTGAAGGTTATCGTAGTGGACACATGATGTATTTGCGTAATGAAGATCTTATTAAGGCAAATGAAGACATTCGAACTTTCATTGAAAACAGTGCTGCAAAGGGAAAGCCTGCAAAATATTAATCAATTTTACACGTCACAACGTCTAATACTATCCGCTAAAGAATCAAATCCATTATTCGTTCTGTTTTGAGGAATGAATTCTTGTGCGACAACACCTTTAAAACCGGTTTTTAAGATGGCCTCCATTATTGCTGGATAGTATAATTCTTGTGATTCGTCGATTTCATTTCGTCCAGGAACACCCGCTGTATGATAATGACCATAATATTTATGATTTTCTTCTATAGTGTGAATTATGTCACCCTCCATGATTTGCATGTGATATATATCATAGAGTAATTTAAAATTATCAGAGTCCAGTTCTTTACACAGAGCGACACCCCAATTAGAATTGTCACACATGTAATCACTGTGATCTACTTTAGAGTTCAAAAGCTCCATATGTAAAACAACACCTCTTTTTTCTGCATATGAAAGAATGGCTTTTAAACCTTTTACTGAATTTTTCAACCCTAATTCATCGTCCATTCCACGTCTATTTCCACTGAAGCATATTAGGTTTTTATACCCTGCTTTAGCGACCAAATCAATATGTTCTAAATAACGAGGTATTAGTTTATCATGATATTTAACATCGTTAAACCCATCTACTAAATTCAATTCTGCCCCATTACACATAGTAGAATCTAAATCGTATTTTTTTAGAATATTCCAATTTTCAGGCCCAATTAAATCAATACCTACCAAGCCTAACTTTTTTGCCTCTTGAGCAAGTTCCTCTATCGGTGTATTTCCATAGCACCATTGACAAACAGAATGATTGATATTTCCTTTTAAAGGTTCGTTTTTTGATGATAACGAATCAGAATTTAAACTTGGTATTGCCATTGCAGTTGATCCCAAAGCCATAGTTTTGATTGCATCACGACGGTTGATATTCAATTTGTTCTTCATTGTTTTATAAGTTAGATTTTTTAAGTCGTTACGTTAAGTTGTTTTTCCCAATTCCAAGCGCTCATTAAAGATTCTTCCAGAGTATATCTAGCTTTCCAACCAATATTTGTGTTTATTTTATTTGGATCTGCATAGGCTGAAATAATATCTCCATTTCTAGGATCGCTTAATTCATAGGGTACTTTTTCACCTGTTACTTTTTCAAAAGCATTAATCACTTCCAAAACACTTACTCCTTCTCCGGTTCCTACATTGTAAACTTCACAAGATTTACTATTTCTAGAAGCCATCAAGTAATCTAGGCTCTCAATATGTGCTTGAGCCAAATCCATTACATGAATATAATCTCTAATACAAGTCCCATCCGGCGTTTCATAATTTGATCCAAAGACCTTTAGCATCTTACGCTTTCCAATCACAGTTTGGGTCAGAAAGGGAATAAGGTTTTGTGGAATTCCTTGAGGAAATTCACCGATTTTAGAAGAAGGATGGGCACCTATAGGATTAAAATAACGTAATACTATAGCGTTGAATGCTTCATGGGCTGAGCAACAATCAGCAATGATTTGTTCTCCTATTTGCTTGGTGTTACCATAGGGTGAAAATGCCTTTTTTAAAGATACTTCCTCATCAATTGGCATTTGATCTGCTTGCCCATAAACAGTGCAGGAGGAACTAAATATAAAAGGAATGGATTTTTGAATTACTGGCTTCAGAATCTGAACCAGTCCACTGATGTTATTTTCGTAATATTTAAGTGGGTTTTCAACACTCTCTCCTACTGCTTTATGAGCAGCGAAATGAATTACTCCGTCAATTTCTGGAAATTTATCAAACAATAGGCTCATTTGATCCTCATTCCTTACGTCAAAAGCTTCGAAAAAAGGTCTATTACCCGTTATAGACTCTATTCCGTCTAAAACTTTTAGTGAAGAATTATCGAGATTATCAACAGAAATTACTTCGTAGCCTTTCTGTAAAAGAAGTACCGTCACGTGAGATCCAATGTACCCTAGGCCTCCTGTTACAAGTATTTTCATATCACAAAAATTAAGTTAACTCCCATCCTTTTCGATATGTTCTTCCAACGAATTGATTAGCTGCATCAAGGTTTTTAATCTTCATGTTTTCTCCATCCCATAATAATTTTTTACGGCCAATATAGTTTGCACGTCTTCCAGTAGCACCTTCCTCTGTTAACATGTAACTTCGAATTGCGATATTACCCATTAAAACGGTTTCAGTTAAAGGACCAGAATAATCAAAAGATGAAGTAAGAGATTTGTGTTCTGCACTGTTAAACCCTGCCTTACATGCATCAACCCATTGACGTTGATGTCCAAATTCAGGTTCTAACACCTTTACCTTTTCACCCATAACCACAGGTTCTCCTTTACGATATAATTTTGGATCATTTCCATAAGCATCACATGTAATTACACCTTTATCTCCAATCATTATAACACCATTATCTTCAATACTAACATCTGCTGGAAGCAAATCTGGATGGAAAGGGCGAATTCCTCCATCACTCCAGGTCATTTGAATTGGACCGTTGTTCTTTTCTGTTGCATCAAAATGTAAAGAAACAGATGAAGAAGGTGGACAGCCTTCTGGGTAATAATCGGCACTCCACATTTTGGTGAAAACAGTACCTATACTACACTCTACATCTGTTGGATATTTTAATCCTAATGCTTTGAAGGGAATATCAATTAAGTGACATCCCATATCCCCAAGAGCCCCTGTACCAAAATTCCACCAACCTCTCCAATTAAAAGGATGCATTTCAGGAATGTAAGGCGTCTCTGGTGCAGGTCCTAACCATTGATCCCAATTTAAACTTGTTGGTTTTAATGCAGCGTCAGGCTGCTTCATAGCGACACCTTGTGGCCATACAGGACGGTTAGTCCAGACGTTCACTTTAGAGATAACCCCTATAGAACCTTCACTTATCCATTTTTGAATTTGTAATTGATCTGGGTTTGACGCTCCCTGGTTCCCCATTTGAGTTACTAATTTTTTCTCACGTGCCATTTCAGTTAATAATCGTGCTTCATAGATATTATGAGTAAGGGGTTTTTGAACATATACGTGTACACCTCGCTCCATAGCATAAATAGCGGCTGCCGCATGAGTGTGATCTGGAGTTGAAATAGTGACAGCATCAATATCCTTTTCAGTATCCAACATTTTCTTGAAATTATCGTAAAGCTTTGCATCAGAAAATCTTTTGATAGATTTTCCCACGCTACCATCACCTGAACTATCTACATCACAGAGCGCAATTACACGTTCTCTCCCCTTGACGGATGCGTTTCTTAAGTCACTTTCTCCTTTACCTCCTACTCCAATACCAGCTAATACTAGTTGATCACTTGGGGAAGTATATCCTGCTCCACCAAGAACATGACGAGGAACGATGAAAATTGAAGAGGCAGCAACCCCTTTCTTTATAAAGGATCTTCTACTATCCATATTTTGTTTTGAATTTTTGTCAGACATGTTGTATGAGAATTAATATTATATAAAAGATTAAAATACAAAAAAAAACGGTAGCCATTTTTTTTTAGGGAATTAAAAAAGTTCCTTCCCAATTAGTTTCTGAAGTGAAAAAAGCCCTTATGTGATTTGGTCTCTTTAATTGCAAATATTCAATTGTTTCGGCTTTAAAAACAAGTTGAGTAAAGTATCCCTTAGAAAAGTCATATTCAACTTTTCCAGGAGAACTAATTTCACTTCCCGGACCCATTTTCGTTGCATAATCTTTTTTACTTTGCTCAGGAATAGATTTATAAATCAAATCATTGTTGATTGACTCAACGAGACTAACATTAACAGTAACCTGAAGCATCTTTTTAGCGTCATAAAACAAAAACTGAGCCCTACTATCCTGACCCAGCTCTTTCACTTTCTTGGAACGTAAGTCGGTAAAAATTGAAAAAAATAGAGTTTCTGAGTCAAAATCTCGAAGCACTACTGTTCTAAGACTTGGTCTTCCATCATTTCCTATTGTAGCTAAGTAAAAAAAACGGAAAGGATGCTTTTTGTTATCCTTTACCTCGCTCCATGCTGTCTTGCAGTTATGTAATAAAGAATCTAACATTACAAGTTTGATTTATTTTGCTCAATCCAACTCTCAACTCTTATTTTAGCGTTTTTCTGAATGTCTGCCCAAAAAAGATTGATGTCGGCGAAATGATAATTTTTAATAAAAGAAAGGAAAAAACGCTTGGGTATTTTTGGGACACTTGACCAAAGCATGCCATCGATTCTTTCAACCTTTAGACTTTGTGGATAAATCTTTTTATCGGAACTCAAAACGCCAAGGTGGTCTTTTTTATTACTTGTTCGTTGGTCATCCCAAGAAATAGGATTGGTTACCACCCCCCCTTTATACCAATAATCATATCGTTTTGGGAGTTTATTCTTTTTATATGTATTCCAACTTACAAAACCTCCAGTTTCATTGGGCTGATTTAAAACAGGAATATTTTTAAACTCATTTGGTAAAATTCGAACACCTACTAAATAAGCCGCAATTAACTTTTCTTGCAATACTTTTCCATCAAAAAATTCATGTAATAAGCGTTTGGCATGAAGAGACCCTTGACTATGTGAAGCAATAATAATTGGTTTTCCTTGATTGTAATTTTCTAAATAAAATTGAAAAGCGCGCTTTACATCTTGATATGCTAAAACACCTGCTTCTTTTCCTTGGGCTGCATAAGGATCTACAAAAATCCTGTAATGTGCTTGGCGGTAAAATGGAACATATAAGTTTGCAGCATCTGCCCATGCAGAAGCCTGAAAAGCTACGGCTTTAGACAATACCTCTTTTCTAATTTCATTATTATAAATATCCGCATTCCATTGTGGATTCTTTTTATTTGTAAATAAAGTAGGATAGATGTAAAACACATCTGCTGTCTTTGTCCCTGAATTTTCAATAACACCTTCTAACTCAATAGGCCATTGATCTGGGAGTACTGCCCAATTTTCAAGCTGACTATATTCAGGTGTTTTTGGTGTATTTTTTATATCAAAATCTGAGGTAATATACATGGGTTTACATGAAATAAAGAAAAGTCCAATAAGGACAACTATTTTGTTTTTCAATGTTTAATTTTTTACTAAGATAAGGATTAAGACAAAACATTTTTCAATAGCCTATTTTAAACATTTTAAACACTATATTAAAGTATTAAAAAAGAATAATTATCTTTATTTGCATCATTCTTTAACCACAAAAAAAATCTAATGAAAAAATATTTCATCCTTTTATTTTCCATATCCATAGGAATAGTGACGAGTTGTCAAAATCAAAAAGCAACAACAAAACCTCAAAAATCTGTTGAAGTTAAAGTGGAAAAAAACGATTCAGTATCAAAGGCTAAAGTAACCATCACCAGCAACGTTAACGGTAAAGTTTCTGAAGAGGTTCAAATGTTTGAGGGAACACATGAGGAAGTGATGTCCAAAGTCCATCTAATCACTCAAGATTCTGAGGGAATTGAAGACGTTGAAAGAAAAATGGTTAAAAAAATTCGCTTTATGCTCAACCCTAAAAGCGGAAGTCAGACCACTGGTACAGTCACATTTACAGAAGAAAATGGAAATGTACTTTTTGAAGCTAGTTTATCCGGACTAAGTGAAGGTACGCACGCGATACATATCCATGAAAAGGCAGACTGTTCATCTGAGGACGGCAAATCAACTGGAGGACATTGGAATCCTACCTTTGAAAATCACGGTTCATGGGGTGCAGAAACAGGCTACCATAGAGGCGATATTGGAAATTTTCAAGCAAATAAAGAAGGCAATGGAACTGTTCAGTTTTCAACAGACCAATGGTGTCTTGGATGTGATGACGACACAAAAAACATTGTTGGAAAAGCTATTATTGTGCATCAAGGAGAAGATGATTTGGTTTCGCAGCCCTCTGGTGCAGCAGGTGCTAGAATAAGCTGTGCGGGAATTATTGAATAATTAAAATTCCCATTGACGGGTAACATCAAGCTTTCTTTTTGCTTCGAGTTCTTCTTGTGAAATAACCTTTAAAAAAGAAGGGTGTTGCTCAATAGCATATTCGATTTTTTCAATTATATCTTCGATACTTTCGTTGTCATAATCAATGTCTAGTGGCTTTTTGATTATCATAGACTGGAGGATTCCACGCTTTTTTATCATTAAGCCTTTTTTATCAAAAGACCTCCTAAAGCCGTCTATTACAATAGGGATAACAATTGGTTTGTATTTCTTAATAATGTGAACTGTTCCTTTTCTTACAGGTCCAAAAGGCTTAGTTGTACCTTGCGGAAACGTGATAACCCAACCGTCATCAAGTGCCATACCGATATTCGTAATATCACTAAATTTGACTTGACGTTTAATATCCTTGCCTCCTTCTCTCCATGTTCGCTCGATAGACACCGAACCTGCATAAGCCAATACACGAGGTAATAATCCTGCTTTCATCGTTTCTTTAGCAGCCACATAATAGATATTTAATTTTGGTGACCACAGATACCCTACATTTTTAATGCTATCTATGCGTCCGCTCAAGCTTGCGTTAAACACATGAAACATAGCAACAACATCAGCAAAATAAGTTTGGTGATTAGAAATAAAAAGTACGTTTTTATCAGGTAAATTCTTTATGATTTCAGAACCTTCAATTTCGAGCTGGTTGAAACCGCGATAGCGGCGATGCGTCATAAACCCCATATAACGGATTAACCATTTCTTTAAAATTAAGTAATGACCAAATGGATTTTTTTTGAACATATAGGGTTTTATAATCTGGCTAAAGATAGAATTAAATCAAAGCACAGTGTTCCAAAAAAAATTTAAATTCTGATAAAATCATCGCGGTGGCACCCCATATCGTATGCTCTTCATAGATATAGCTAGGAACTGTTGTTCCTTTAAAGACCCCCTCATATAGAAGGCTTTGTTTAACTTTTAACTGAATAAGTTCACTCAATGGTATTTCTATATGTTGCGCTACTTCACGAGGGTCAGGAGCGAAAACTGGACTACTGGGGTCAACAACAACGAAAGGACTCACTAAAAAATTACTTGGTGGAATATAAATAGGAGATAAATTCAAAAGCGGTTTTGACCCTAAAAGAGAAACCCCTAATTCTTCTTTGCATTCTCTCAAAGCGGTATGCCAAAGACTCTTATCTACAGCCTCAGGTTTTCCTCCGGGTAAGCTTATTTGACCAGAATGAGGACCTTTATATGTTGTTCGTTTAATTAATGACATATGCATAATTCCATTTTTCGGGTAACAGTAAATCAGGACTGCAGCATATTTCGCATTAGGATGTTCCTTGGAAAGGTTTTCCAATTGCTTCTTTCTTTCTTTGGGCATTGTGCGGAGGTGAGCTTGTTTTCCTGGTAAAGAGAAATCTTTTACATTTGAAACACAATCCATAAAGGTTTTATAATCCATGTCAAAAACAAAAATACTTATATTCTTCTTAATAGGTCTGTTTACACTAACTCAGTGTACCTCCAAAAAAAACGTAAAACAAAGTGTCAATAAAGCAATAAAAAAAGAAGAAGTTAAAAAAGAACAACTGAAAGAAGAAATCATCAAAAAAGAGGAGTTTATAGTTTTAAATGATGAAAATGCAATCCCTTTCTTCTTTGAGTACCAAAAAGAAAATCATGAAAACAAAGTGCGTATAAGTACTCGCTTTGGAAATATTGACATTAAACTTTATGAAAACACACCCTACCACCGATCTAATTTTATTTATTTAACTAAAAGGGGGTATTTCAATGGTACGACCTTTCACAGAGTGGTTCCTGAATTCATAATACAGGGTGGAAATTCAGACCGTATGGAGACCTCAAAAAAAAGAGGTGAAATAGGTAAATATCTTCTTCCTCCTGATACAAGAAAGGGACATAAACATCATCGTGGCGTTATTTCAATGCCCAGTAGCGAAATTGAAAATCCATATAAGCTAGCTTCCCCATATGAATTCTTTATTGTTCAACAAAGCCCTGGCGCTTATCATCTTGATGGCTCATACACTGTTTTTGGAGAAGTTATCAGTGGAATGGATGTTGTTGACAAGATCAACAAACAAAACATTGATGATAGGGAGACCCCGTTAACAAACATATTTATGGAAGTTTCAATTTTAAAATAGATTTTATCGATACTTTAGTCAAAGAGGATGTTTTTTTCGCATAAAATGATGTAAAAATCATTAATTATAAGATTAAATTATTAATTTTGATTTAATAATAAGAATTAATAATGACACTCACTCAACTCCAATACACAATTGCTGTAGCAGAGGAAGGAAACTTTACCCAAGCTGCTGAAAAATGCTTTGTAACTCAACCTACATTGAGTATGCAAGTTCAAAAACTAGAAGATGAGCTAGGAATCAAGCTATTCAACAGAAACACCAAGCCTATAACCTTGACAACAATTGGTGAAAAAATAATTGATCAAGCAAAAATGATTCTTAAGGAAGCAAATCGCATGGAAGATATTGTTTCCACAGAAAAAGGATTTGTTGGCGGTAACTTTAGACTAGGCATCATACCAACAGTAATGCCTACACTACTTCCGATGTTCCTTAATACATTCATAAAAAAATTTCCTAAAGTAAATTTAAAAATAGAAGAACTCAATACAGCTGCGATTATTGAAGAGCTTAAAAATGGAAAACTAGATGCAGGAATTGCTGCAACACCATTAGATGATGTTAAAATAATTGAAAAACCGCTTTATTACGAACCTTTTGTTGGCTACATCCCAGAACCTCACCCTCTATCAAAACTTAAAACATTAGCCCTATCAGATTTGGAAAAAATGGATGTTTTAGTGTTAGAGGACGGCCATTGCTTCAGAGATCACGTCTTAAAAATTTGCCAGACACCCAATTTTTCACATACATTCAATTTGAAGAGCGGTAGTTTTGAAACCCTTATTCATCTTGCAAATGACGGACTCGGCATGACACTACTACCCTATCTTCAAACACGAAATCTTACCCCCCAAAATGCTAAAAACCTTAGGTCATTTGAAAGTCCTGAACCCGCCAGAGAGATTAGCTTAATATACTCAAAAAGCCAACTCAAATTACCAATAATAGAATCTTTGAGTGCAACAATAGAAAGCTTAATGCGTGGGGCAATTAAGTTCGATAACATAAAAGTAGTAACCCCTAATTAATCGGAGTTTCTTGACTTGAAGGATCTTTTAAGTGATTGTTCTTTTTATAAAAACCAACCAACCATTGTTTCAAGCGATCACAATCTTCGGGGCTTAAGTATTGGTTTGCCTTGCTTAACTCTTTATTAAATAATTGTCCATCAAAACTTACCTTTCGGAGAATCATTCTATAGTAGTTTAAATTTCTAGACATCTAATGTAAATTTTATAGCCACAATGTATATTTAAAATATACTTTATAATGTTGTTGAAATGTTAAAATATTACTATGCATAACATAGTTCTATCTTTTATTTATATATTTGCATAACATTATATTAATTATGAAGATAGAAAATACAACTGCTCAAATGCGTAAAGGAATCTTGGAGTTCTGCATACTGTCTCTTATTTCAGGGAAAGATCTTTACACTACTGAGATTTTAGACACCCTTAAAAAAGGAAAGATGTTGGTTGTAGAAGGCACCATATACCCTTTACTTACACGCTTAAAAAATGCAAATTTATTGCAATACCATTGGGAAGAGTCAACTTCTGGTCCCCCTCGAAAGTATTACTCAATAACTCCTGAGGGCGAAGAGTTTCTCTCAAAACTGAAAACCGTTTGGAATGAACTAAATGAAGCGGTACAAATTATTACCACACAAAAATAAATCTTATGAATAAGACTATCAACATAAACCTAGCCAGCACTTTCTTCTACATGGATGAAAATGCATACACAATCTTAAAATCCTACTTAAACGAACTTGAATCAGCATTTAAAAATACGCTAGGCAAAGATGAGATTTTGCAGGACATAGAAACTCGAATTGCTGAGCTTTTCCAGGAAAGAAAAACAAGTTCTGACTATGTAATTAATGAAACAGATGTAAATGAAATCATTGATATTTTAGGACAACCTAAAGATTTCATCTTAGAAGATGAAGATGAAACCACAGACACAGGGGACACTAAATCTGAAAAAAAACTATTTAGAGATCGTGAAGATAGATACATTGCAGGTGTTGCCTCCGGTCTGGGACATTACTTCGGCATTGATGCGAGTTGGATCCGACTCATTTGGGTACTTTTTGCGCTATTTTCTGTTGGGTCTTTATTTCTGATTTATTTGATTTTATGGGCTATTGTTCCCGAAGCAAAAACTACTGCTGAAAAACTCAAAATGAAAGGTAAGCCTGTAAATATTGATACTATTCAAAAAAAAATAAAAAAAGAATTTGATGAAGTATCCTCAAAGATTAAAGATGTAGACTATCAAAAAACTACAGCGTCTTTAAAAAAAAAATCCAAAAGTTTCTTCACTTTTTTAGAGCAACTACTGAAGCAGGTTCCTCAAGTAATAATTAAACTACTGGGTCTTATTTTATCCTTTTTCTCAGGGGTAGGAATACTTGGAATTTTCATTGGATCACTCGTTTTTATATTTTTTGGGAGCATACATTGGCCCATTGACTTTCATTTTAACTTTTTTAATTTTTCTGTATTTCAAAGCATCTATTTTTCAATTGCCTTGTTTTTACTCCTATTAATTCCTTTTCTTTTCACCTTTTCTCTGGGGATGCGCTTAATCAGCTCACAATCAAATGCTTTTGGAAAAATTAGTAGAATTGTTCTTTTGATAGTATGGATAGCCGCTCTTGTTTTTATTATAATCATGGGGTCACAAGAAATTAAAAATCAGAATATTACTGCTACAAAAACAGATACTAAAGAACTGAATATTAAAAAAACAGATACTTTATTTGTGAAATTAAATTCTGAATTTATTCAGGGTGATGACCTAAGCTGGGAATACAATAGGGCGAATAGATTCAAAATAGCACTTGAAAATTTTAGCGAGAGTAGAAAAAATGCAAAAATAAATCTATACAAGAGCAACAAATCGTTTTCTTTTATCGAGTTAAAATATTCAGCAAACGGTGCAACACAGGAAAAAGCACAAATAAACGCAACAAACATTGACTATAACTGGAAACTAGATAAAAGTATCCTCTACCTAGATCCGTTATGGAAAACGGTAAACTCTACCCCATTCTATAACCAAAAAATAAACATAAATCTAAACATTCAGGAGGGTCAAATAATTTTTATAAACAATAGATCAAAAGACCTTCTATATTCCATTTTGAGCAATGATCAAGGGTACAGTAAAAGACAAATTACTGGCCATTATTGGAGGATGGGAACGGAAAAACTCGAATGTTTAGACTGTTCTAGTAATCAACAACAGTTAAATATCAAATATCAGGATAAATCGGGGGATGAAAAGCTAAACTTAAACGTTGATAATCAGGGGGTAACAATAAAAAGAAAATAAAGTTGTAAGAAAGCTGGGTTAGGGTTTGTAGTATTTTTATTAAATGTTATATTTGCGCACACTTTTCGGGGTGTAGCGTAGCCCGGTCATCGCGCCTGCTTTGGGAGCAGGAGGTCGCAGGTTCGAATCCTGCCACCCCGACTGACAAGCCTATATGGCGAATGATAACCCTGTAAATTTTAATATTTGCAGGGTTTTCCTTTTTTTACCACAGGACAGCAGTTAAAACTACCCTCATCTTTTGAAATTCGTTTTAAAAAGTTGCACTCAAATCAATTGGATTCAAAAAATATTTGTTTAATTTTATTGCTTAATAAATTACAATTTTTTTGGTCATTTAGCTTTTCATATTAAATGATAAAAAAATAAATTAGCAAGGTAAAATTTTGGATATCAATATTGTAGAATCTTTAAAATAAGAATTCTGCTACCACTATTACCTATCTAGTTTAATACGGGATGTGGCGCAGCTTGGTAGCGCACACGCATGGGGTGCGTGGGGTCGCAGGTTCAAATCCTGTCATCCCGACTTTTAATCTTATTAAGTTACTGATTTAGAAGAGATTTATCAGATTAAACAATAATGCTTCAGCGGATTTATAAGGTGTGCGAAATTTATTTTCTTATTTGAAAAATCAAATACATTTTTTATCACTTTAATTACTCTCTTTTGTACATTTGGTTTTCACATAATTCGTAAACAAATGAAAAGTTACTTATCCTTAATTGCCTTTAGCTTTTTTTTAGCTAGTGGTTGTGCTCAAGAGAATACTCCAGCAATAGAAACTCCTACAGTAGTAAATTATACATATGAAACCCTTGTAGGTGACATCAACATCCCTTGGGGAATGGCTTTTATTGGTGAAAATGAATTATTAGTCACTGAGATCTCTGGAACTCTATATCATGTTTTAAATGGTGTAAAAACTTCTATAGAAGGCTTACCTGAGATTTACACAAGAGGTCAAGGTGGGCTTCTGGATGTTGCTTTACATCCTGATTTTAAAAATAATAACATTATTTATATGACTCTTGCAGCAACGCTGGAAGGAGATGAAGGTGGAAATACCGCTTTGTATCAAGCTAAGCTTGTTGCCCATCAGTTGGAAGATGTTAAGTTGCTATACAAAGCAACTCCAAACACTAAAAAAGGACAACACTTTGGTTCACGTATTGCCTTTGACAGTGATGGTCATGTATATTTTTCAGTGGGAGATCGTGGAAATAGAGATGAAAACCCCCAAGATATAACACGAGATGGAGGTAAAATTTACCGTTTAAATTTAGATGGTAGTATTCCGGAAGACAATCCCTTTGTTTCAAATTCGGAGGCAAAACAAGCAGTATTTTCTTATGGCCACAGAAATCCTCAAGGAATGGCAGTACATCCTAAAACGGGTGCAATATGGGTTAATGAACATGGACCTCAGGGAGGAGATGAAATTAATGTGATTTCCAAAGGAAAAAACTATGGATGGCCACTTATCACTTATGGAATTAATTATAGCGGCACTCCCATTACGGACAAAACTACAGACCCCAATATGGAACAACCACTATATTACTGGGTTCCTTCAATCGGTCCAAGCGGAATGGCTTTTTCCACTTCTGATGTTTATGCGGATTGGAAAGACAACCTTTTCGTAGGCTCCCTAAAATTTGAATATTTAGAACGTCTTGTTATTGAAGGAGGTGATAAGATCGTAAAACGTGAAAAAGTGTTGGATAAAATTGGTAGAGTAAGAAATGTAAAAGAAGGACCAGATGGTTTTCTTTATGTTGCTGTTGAAGGAAAAGGTATTTTAAAAGTGGTTCCAAAAGGATGAAAATTTTTACTGTAATCTATTTTATTATTATTGGACTCCTTTCATTTCACCTTTTTCAAGAAAAAACAAAAGCTGAGAGTATTGAAGCAGGAGCAGAAATCTATCAAGACTTCTGTGTGCAATGTCACCTAACAAACGGAAAAGGTGTTTCCGGAGTTTTTCCTCCACTTCAAGCCTCAGACTATTTACTTGCTAACATAGATCGCAGTATTGCAGGAATTAAATACGGTCTTAAAGGAAAAATTGTGGTGAACGATGAAGAATATGATGGTGTAATGAACAATCAGGGCCTGGATAATGAAGAAATAGCAGATGTAATGAATTACATTCTAAATCAATGGGGAAACAAAAGCGATTCCTTTGTTACTTCGGAAGCTGTTGATCAAATTCAAAAATCAATCTTGGAATAATGGAAAAAAATTCCATTTGGATATTTTTCAAGAAAATTAAAAAAAACTATCTGCTCTATGGAGGTATTCTGATTGGGTTTATCGTTTGGATGCTTTTTTTAGACACACATTCCTGGACTATTCATTCCGAATTGAATGGTGATATTGATCAATTAGAATTAGAAAAAGAAGCCTTGACAAAAGTTATAGAGTCTGATAAGAATACGATCAAACAATTACAAAATGAAGATAGTTTAGAACGTTTTGCTAGAGAGCAATATGGTCATAAAAAGAAAAATGAGACTGTTTTTATAATTGAAACTACAAAGACCCCATCTAAAAACTGATTAATTCTTCTTCTTTTTTTAACAAAACAATTGGTGTCACTAATCTTTTTAAAGCAATTAAATAATTGTATTTTTAGTGGCTTATAAATCAAATTAATGGGTAAGATAATTGCCGTTGCGAATCAAAAAGGAGGAGTAGGAAAAACGACCACAGCCGTTAACCTTGCTGCCGCTTTGGGTGTGCTTGAAAAAAAAATATTACTCATTGACGCAGATCCTCAGGCCAATGCTACGTCGGGCTTAGGCGTTGATGTAAATAAAGCTACCTATGGAACCTATCAGCTATTAGAACATAGCATTGAGGTGACAGATGCCATTGTAAAAACAAATAGCCCAAATCTTGATTTAATTCCCTCCCACATTGATTTGGTGGCCTCAGAAATTGAATTGGTCAACCAAGAGGCAAGAGAATACATGTTGAAACAAGCACTACAGACCATAAAAAATGATTATGATTATATTCTAATTGATTGTGCCCCTTCATTGGGATTAATTACATTAAACGCTTTAGTGGCTGCAGATTCGGTTATAATTCCTATTCAATGTGAATATTTTGCACTAGAGGGGCTTGGGAAATTATTAAACACCATAAAAAGTGTGCAAAAGCTACACAATACAGATTTGGATATTGAAGGTCTTTTGTTGACTATGTATGATACGCGTTTACGCCTATCGAATCAAGTCGTTGAAGAGGTTAAAAAGCATTTTGGGAAAATGGTCTTTAAGAGTATAATCCAGAGAAATATTAGGCTTAGCGAAGCCCCTAGTTTTGGAGAGGACATCATTACCTATGATGCCTCTAGTAGAGGCGCAAAAAGTTATCTTTCACTAGGAAGTGAAATTTTAAAACGGAATAAATAAGAATCATGACAAAATCTAACCGTAAACCAGCTTTAGGTAGAGGACTTTCAGCTTTATTAAACGATCCGGAAAATTCAATTGAGTCTGTTAAAGATAAAAATGCAGATCAGATTATTGGAAACATAATTGATATACCCATTGAAAAAATAAACGCCAATCCGTTTCAACCCAGAACTCATTTTAATGATGAAGCATTAAACGAATTGAGTACTTCTATTTTAGAGTTAGGAATTATACAACCTGTTACTGTAAGAAAAACAAAAGAAGGTGTCTTTGAGCTAATTTCTGGAGAACGTCGCTATAAAGCTTCAAAAATGGCAGGCTTGAAGAGTATACCTGCATATGTAAGACTAGCCAACGATCAAGAGTCACTTGAAATGGCTTTGGTTGAAAATATTCAACGAGAAGATTTAGATCCTATTGAAATTGGACTTTCTTATCGTCGCTTAATTGAAGAAATTAATCTAACGCAGGATCAACTGAGTGATCGTGTAGGTAAAAAAAGGTCAACTATCACAAATTATATGCGCTTGCTCAAATTAGATCCAATCATTCAGACTGGAATACGAGATGGGTTTGTTAGCATGGGACATGGAAGAGCATTAGTAAATGTTGAAAAGGTGGAAATACAATTAGATCTGTATAAACAGATTGTAAAAAAAGGGCTCTCAGTAAGAGCAACAGAAACTTTAGTTCGAAATTACAAAAAAACAAAATCGTCTGAAACCCTAACCTACAAACCTCCTTTTATTTCGCAAGCTGCCGCCGAGCTCGAAACTCTATTTAAAACTTCTGTTACTGCAACAGCAAACAGCCAAGGAAAAGGGGTATTGAAGATTGCTTTTGAATCTCAAGAGCAACTCCAACGTATTTTAAATGAGATTAAGAAGTGAAAAAACGAGCTCTTTTAATTTTTTGTTTTGTTTTGGTGAGTACTTTGCTATTTGCTCAAGAAAAAGAGGTCGAAAAAACAGTTAAAACTGAAAAAATAAAAAAAAATAAAAAAAAGAAGAAAGTTAATCCAGAAGAAAAAACTTTTGCTGTTCCTGATACTGTAGGAACACAAAAAAAATACTCCACTAGGGTTCAACGCTTAATTGCAGACCCATTAACTCCGTCAAAAGCTGCTTTTTATTCAGCTATAATCCCAGGTTTAGGACAGGCTTATATTGGGAAAGCATGGAAGGTTCCTGTAGTATACGCAGCTATTGGTGCTTCTCTTTATTATTACGATGTGAACAATAAAGAGATGAACAAATACAGAACTGCCTATAAACGGAGATTGAATGGTTTTTTTGATGATGAATTCCTAGATACAGACATTCCAATCACCACAGAACAGCTATTATTGGGAATGGATTTTCATAAAAACTACCGCGATATTGCAATGATACTAGCCGCAGCTGCATATATGCTAAACATACTTGAAGCCAATGTAAGTGCACATTTACTACAATTTAATGTAAGTGATGATTTGAGTGTTACCCCAAATTTTGTTTTGGACCCCCAACAAACGGGGATTCGTGTAGCCCTTAAATTTTAAACTAAAGAAAAATGAAAATTGCATTATTAGGATATGGTAGAATGGGAAAGACTATAGAAAAGTTTGCCCAAGAAAGAAATCATGAAATCGTCTTTATTTTAGATAAAAATGAAGAAAAAGGTTCCTTGGCTGAAGCTGAAGTAGCAATAAATTTTAGTGTACCAGAAGCAGCAGTTAAAAACATAAAACTCGCTCTAGGGAAAAAAATTCCTGTTATTTGTGGAACTACAGGATGGCTTGATTTTTATGATGAAGTCACTTCCTTTTGTAACATAAATAAAACTGCTTTTTTATATGCCTCGAATTTTAGCATAGGGGTTAATTTATTTTTTAAAATTAATGAATTAGCAGCAAAGCTTATGAAACCTCACAGTGAAGAATACAAGCCAAGCATACAAGAAATTCATCATATACACAAGTTAGATGCCCCCAGCGGAACAGCCATTACAATAGCTGAATCCCTTGTAGATACGGGTCATTTTTCCACATGGGAACTAAATGGAACTACTGATAAAAAACTCAATATTGAATCAGTGAGGGAGGGTGAAGTTCCAGGTACACATTCGATAACCTATCACTCACAGGTAGATGAAATTAGTTTGAAGCATGAAGCCTTTAGTCGTGATGGATTTGCGTTAGGAGCTGTAATTGCAGCAGAATGGATTTTAAATAAAAAAGGTGTCTTCAGCATGCAAGATGTTTTAAATATTTCTTAATTCCACGATGAATATAGCATATAGGTTTATCTTTGAAAAAAAAATAAAATGACACTAACACAGTGGATCCTTTTTACCCTGGCCATTCAGGTAATACACTTCTTAGGAACCTGGAAACTATATAAAGTCGCAGGATATAAGTCATGGCAAGCTGCTGTACCTATTTACAATGCTATCATATTAATGAAGATTATCAAGCGCCCTCTTTGGTGGGTAATCTTACTTTTTATTCCTACCATCAATTTAATTCTCTTCGGTGTAATCTGGGTAGAAACACTACGAAGTTTTGGAAAAAATTCAGCAAAAGACACTTTTTTAGGTATTATTACCTTTGGTCTTTATATATATACTATCAATTATAGTAGCAATCCTACTCATTTTCCCGATCGAAGTTTACAGGCTAAAACAGGTTTAGGTGAGACTGTTAGCTCAATCTTGTTTGCAATTGTTGCAGCCACTATTGTTCACAATTATTTAATCCAACCCTATATAATCCCTACAGGTTCGCTTGAAAAGTCTTTATTAATAGGTGATTTTTTATTTGTTAGTAAATTTCATTACGGTGCGAGAGCACCAATGACTGCAGTATCTTTTCCCATGGTACATGATACAATACCAGTGATAAAGACAAAATCTTATTTAAAAAAACCTCAACTACCCTACTTTAGACTTCCAGCTTTACAAAAAATAAAACGGAATGATATTGTAGTCTTTAGTTGGCCCGCAGATACCGTTCGTCAATTTTTTGTGCGAGAGAAAAGAGTAGATAAGCCCATTGACAAAAAATCAAATTACGTAAAACGATGTGTGGGTATTCCTGGAGACACTCTAGAGATTATCGATGGATTTATTCATACTAACGGAATAAAAAACATACTGCCTGAACGTGCTGAAGTTCAATATACCTTCAATGCTTATGCAAAAAAAGGGGTATCCTCAAGGAAATTATTAGACGAGGGGTTCGAAGATTTCGACCGTATCTATAAAATTGAAAACATTACCGAAAGTAGCTTTCAACAAATCATCCCTTACATTACTGGAAGAAGGGGTACCGCCGATAACTTTTATGTTTATACTGGATCGAAAGGTTTGCCGACAGACCTAATCCGTAAACTCGGACTTAGAGTAAGTGAAACCCTTGAAGTTGATAAACAACTGACAATTACACTTGAAGAAGCGGACAAGTTGAGAAAAATAACCTGGATTGATAGTGTAAAGCAACGTATAAATTCAATCAAAGTACCTAACGAAAGTTTCTTCCCAAACAAAATACCCTATAATTGGAATGAAGATAATTTTGGCCCTTTGTTGATACCTAAAAAAGAGATGTCCATTGAATTAACTAGGGATAATCTTCCACTATACAAGAAAATCATTCAAGAATATGAAGGGAATCAGTTAGAGCTTACTCCCACACAAATTAAAATCAACGGGGAAATTGCAAGTACGTATACCTTCAAAAAAGATTATTATTGGATGATGGGTGACAATCGTCATAAATCAGAGGACAGTCGCTTTTGGGGGTTTGTACCCGACGACCATATTGTTGGAAAACCTGTTTTTATTTGGTTTAGCATAAAAGGAATTAATGACGGAATTAAAAACTGGAGTATCCGTTGGGATCGAGTTTTTACAACTGTAGATGGTCCTGGTGAACGTCGTTCTTATTTCCCTTATTTCTTAGTCTTTGTTGTATTATGGCAAGGGTATGTTTTTTACCGAAAACGAAAAGCTAAAGCTTAATGCGTGCAGTAATCTGTCCAGCATACATTCCTAATGTTGCCTATTTCAGTTATCTATCAAAGCAAGAAAAAAGCTACTTTGTCTCTGACACCCATTATCAAAAACAAACCTTTAGAAACAGAACGGTAATCTATGGTGCTAATGGGAAACTAAACTTAATCATTCCCATTGTTCATAAAAAACAGCCTTATCAATTAGAAAGTGAAGTTGAAATAAGCTATGAAATCAATTGGCAAAAAGAACATTGGAAATCAATTTGTTCAGCTTATAGATCCTCCCCTTACTTTGAATTCTATGAAGCAGATTTAGCTCCTTTTTTTAATGAAAAAATTATTTCCCTTTATGAATTCAATCTTACGCTAATTGAAAAAATAATGTTCCTATTAGAACTTCCCTTTTCTTTTGAGAGTGTATTATTTGATAAAGAAAATGATCTTCGAGAGGATCGACTAGTTCTAGCTAAAAAAATCCCTCCCATCATTCAAGAAAAATACACACAAGTATTTGAAGATAAAGCAGGTTTCCTCTCTAATTTGAGCGTCCTTGACGCCCTTTTTAATCTAGGACCCAATTGTGCTTATTATGTGAAAAACGCAAACCTACCTGCCTAGTTAAGGGTTTTGAAATATAATGGAAATCGGTTTGTGATCTGAAAGGTTCACCTTATGAGTTTTATAAGACAAAATATTTATTTTGGGACTAGACATAATAAAATCAATCCTTAAAGGAAACTTTAAAAAGTTATATGTCGCTCCAAACCCCTCCCCTTTTTCAAGAAAAGAATCTTTCCTTCCCCTTGATAAATTTAAGTAGCTTTTAGAAAAAGCATTATTATTTAAATCAGTACAGATGATTTCTGGATACTCATTAAGATTTTTTATATCATTAAATTGGGCAACCTGCTGGTTCTGGATTTTAAAAACTTCATTTATTTTTCTTCGAAATTTTTGAGAATATTCAGCCGCTATTAAAGTATCCTTTGAATCTATTCGCAAGGACTCAAAATGTACATTATATAAACGTAGTGTGTCCTTTTTCCATAAAAAATCGGTATACATTCCTCCATTTTTGGATTCCTTAAAAGAAATAGATTTAGAATTTAAAAGAGGAAACTTGGAGATAATACAAGAACCTATTTGACCGGACCCAACATAGGGTTTGAAAATTTTGTAAGGATATTTTTCAAAATCTGGAGCTTCATTTTGAGCATATTCTTGAAAGCAAACAATATCAGGTTGCTCTTTATTTATAAATCCTTCAATCTCCGCAGGAATATTCTTTGAATCTATCCAATTAAAGCGATTGAAAGATCGAACATTATAACTCATCACAGAAATTCCACTTTCAATCCTAATTCCTTTATCTTCAAATTGATATAGTAATTGTAATTCATCATACCCAATAGTCACTGCAAGTATAAATAGTAACAAAGGCCATTGAAAGCGTACCACCCAAAAAATAAAAAATACTAGGTTTATAAAAAAAAGCAGTGGAACTACTAAAGAAAATAGAGGAAGTTCAATCCAATAACCTAAGCTCCCCATTGCCAAGAGTTGAATGAAGAGTAAACCGGCATTGAAAAGGGCTACAATACCAATAAATATTTTTTTTTGTTTCATTAGATTTGGGTTATTCTTTTCCTGCTTGAAAAAGAAAATCTTTCTCATCCTTCGTTAAACTATCATACCCTGAGGTACTGATTTTGTCTAATATTTCGTCTATTTTCTTTTGACGAGAGGAACTCGTAGTTACAGTTGAGGGTTTCTTGGTAGACGATTTACTTTTATATACAGTTTTTAAGGAAGGTTTTTTTCTAAAAAAATCAATTATATAAGTCACGAAACGCTCAAAAGGTAAACCAATATCTATTCCCTGCTGAAGGCGTTGAGCATAAAAAAAGCCTAAAGCAGCTCCACCTAAATGCGCTAGATGTCCACCGGCATTTCCATAGGGAATTTGAATAACATCCAGTAAAACAAAAGCCAATCCTAAGTATCGCAACTTAACATTAAAAAGGATAATTCGCACTTCATGATCTGGACTATAGGTACTCATAAAAATAAACACAGCCATTACTCCAGCAGAAGCTCCTATCATAACAGGGGTGCTGTTTTGAAATGCAGGAAATAGGGAATAGCTTAACAAAAAGGTTAATCCTCCAATAATAACCCCTATAAAATATACATTAAAAAAAATTCGTGGAGGAAACAGGTTTAAGAACAATCGCGAAGCAAAAAACAAGAGATACATATTCCAAAACAAATGAAAAAATCCTGAATGAATAAAACTGTAAGTCACTAGAGACCATGGTTGGAACAAAAGGATACTCCATTCAGAAGAAAGCTCAAACCAACTCAAAAAAGCATCAAACGGAATGGCTAACAGAAAAAATAAAGTCCTTAAAAATAAGGGTAATACAAAGCAAACAACATTGATTAAAATCAATTTTTCTGCACTATTGAGCCGCTGAATACGGTATTGAATTTGATCTTTAAAGTTCATTAATTCCAACGGTTATTATCAAATTGACTTTTCTTCCAATACCAAAGCATTATAAAACCTGTAATAGCACCACCTACATGAGCAAAATGTGCTATTGGCCCTATGGAATATGAAGTAAATCCGAAAAATAAATCTCCTAAAATCAAAATAGGAACTAAAATTTTTGCTTTTACAGGAATTGGTGGGAAAAGTAACATCAATCGTGCATTAGGAAATAAAAAGGCAAAAGCAACTAAAACACCATACAAAGCCCCAGAGGCTCCGACCATGACTCCATTAAAAGCGGATAAACCACTAAGTAATTTTTCTCTTCCCAGTTCTTCAACAATGGAAAAAGGTAAGTCTCTTGTGTTAAAAAAGTTAGTGATTTGAGTGACTGTCAAACCTTGAGATGTCAATAAATCTGAAACATGACTTACTTGGTAATAATACAATCCCAATTGAAGCGCAGCAGCACCAAAACCTGTAGAAAGGTAAAAGAAAATAAATTTTTTACGTCCCCACATCTGTTCAATTGGAGTTCCAAACATATACAATCCGAACATATTGAAGAATATATGTCCCAAATCACCATGCATAAACATATGAGTCAAGGGCTGCCAAAGCTGAAAATTATCATTGGAGGGATAATGTAATGCAAACCAGTCATACATTACATCGCCTAATGATAATGAGGCAACAAAAAAAATCACATTGATAATTAAAAGATGTTTTATGGTCTCCGTAATGTTTCGCATCAACTTAATTTTTGTTCAATTTCACCTTTCTCCAAAGTAATGAAAATCTGCTTATTAAAAGGAGATACCGTGGTTTCTTTACACCCAAAAAAGTCATCTAATAAACGATGTTGCTCTTCCAACTTAAGTGTTTCTCCTGGTCGAATTGCCAAGCTTTGAGCCATTGACTTTGCTACTTGATCGGCATAACTAAAATGCTGATTCTCTGATTCCTTGTCATTTTCTAAAAGAAGGGTTTCGATAACTGATTCAATTTTTGATGGTGGACAATGCTCAGGAGCCCCCATAACTTCGATAGATTTTTCAATGTGCTTAATTTCAAATCCTAAAGCTTCTAAAATTTCATATGAACTTTTAAATTGTTCTTCTTGCTGAGGGTTTAACTCTATTGTTAACGGAAAGAGAAGCTGCTGACTGATTCCCTTTTTAGTTGTGATAGCACTTAAAAAACGCTCATATAAAATACGCTGATGCGCCCTACTTTGATCAATTAATAACATGCTGGTTCTAAGTGGACAAACAATATATTTGGAGAAAAGTTGAAAGACCCGCGTAGCTTGAGGCACTTCGACCAAGGAATGTGTAGATGAAACTTCTTCTGTAGGTAAGGATTGAATTCCGCTGTATAAACCTTCCCATTGCTCCATTTTAGGTTTCCTGTTTGAGGCTGAATCCTTGAATGGGTTAAAACTAGAATCCACTTCTATTGGAGGAGATGTAGGAACTTTATTTTTAAATGCATAGGGAACTTCCATTGTTTGGTTTTGTTCAAAATCAAGCGTTGGAATAACCTGAAAAATCCCTAAACTATGCTTAATTGTAGAACGTAAAATAGCATAAAGACTCTGTTCATCTTCAAATTTCACCTCCGTCTTGGTTGGATGAATATTGATGTCGATTGTTTTGGGGTCCAATTCCAAAAACAAAAAATATCCTGGATTAAATCCTGGTCGTAATAAGCCTTCAAATGCTGCCGATACTGCATGATTCAAAAACGGACTCCTTATAAAACGATTGTTAACAAAAAAAAATTGCTGCCCACGTGTTTTCTTGGCATGGCTGGGTTTCACCACAAATCCATTAAGTCTTGCTAATGAGGTTGTTTCTTCAATGGGCACAAGAAGTGAATCCAACTTATTTCCAAATATGGCAACCAGTCTTTTACGTAGGTTTGAAGAGGGTAAATCGAACAGCTCAGAACCATTATTAAAAAACAAAAACTTAATTTCAGGGTGTGCAAGTGCAACCCTATGGAATTCATCAATGACATGCCTTAATTCAACCGTATCTGATTTCAAAAAATTTCTTCGTGCTGGTATGTTATAAAAAAGGCTTTTTACCGCTATCGAGGTACCCTTGGGTTGTGTAGATAGTGTTTGCTCAATTACTTGACTTCCCTCTATTTTTAGACAATGTGACACGTCTTCATTTTCAACACGGGTATGCGTTTCAACATGAGCGATCGCAGCAATTGAAGCAAGTGCCTCACCTCTAAATCCTTTCGTTTTTAATGTAAATAAATCTTCCGCTATATTAATCTTGGAAGTAGCATGTCGTTCAAAGGCTAATCGAATATCTGTACTATTCATACCCGTGCCATTGTCAATTACTTGCACGAGAGTTTTTCCAGCATCCTTAACAATTAACTGAATGGTGTCCGAACCCGCATCAACGGCATTTTCCAACAATTCTTTAACAACAGAAGCGGGTCGTTGAATAACTTCTCCTGCCGCTATTTGATTGGCTACGTGGTCGGGTAAAAGCGATATCCTATTTGTCATTAAGCAGCTGAAGAAAAAATAGAAAGATCAAAATCTAATATATACAAACACACAAAAACAAGTGCTAAAATAATAAGTAAAAGGCGTAAAGAAATGGATCGATTCTTTCGAGATCGCATTTGTACTCTGGCCTCTTTCCATTGTTGACCAAAATCATTGGAGTTGTAAGTATCTCTGTATTTTGAAAACTTAGAATCAAATTCATATAGATTACCCTCTTCTTTCCCTTTGTAGTAACGAGGCGTATAGTTATACCGTCTGTTTTTGGATATCTTGAAAAGATTTGACTTCATCATAAAACCAAAGGTACAAGAAAGCTATAAAATTAGAAACTCTCTCTTAAGAAACTTATGATTGAATTTAAGGTACCTTACGAAGTGCAATCATTTGCATTGCAGCAACAGCAGCCTCAACTCCTTTATTGCCATGCTTCCCTCCACTTCTATCTTGTGCTTGTTCAAGTGTATTGTCTGTGAGGACACAGAATACAACAGGCACTTTGGAAAGAACATTCAAGTCCTTAACCCCTTGAGAAACTGCTTGACATACGAAATCAAAGTGTTTGGTTTGTCCTTGAATTACACTCCCAATGACAATAACTGCATCGGGGTTATACGATTGTGCTTTTTTAGCACCATAAATTAATTCAAAACTACCAGGAACATTCCAAACTTTGATGTTGGATTCCTGAACCTTGTGCTTTAAAAGTGTCGTTATTGCTCCGTCTAGAAGCGAAGAAGTAATCGACTCATTCCATTGGGATACGACAAGGTGAATGATAAAAGGCGTTCCGTCGGGAACAGCTTCAGAATTATAAGCAGAAAGATTGCTTAAAGCTGTTGCCATTTATTGTAATAGTGTTTCCAGTCTTCCAATTTGAACCGCAACTTGTTTTGCTTCCTCTGATTTTGGAAATTCTTTTTCAATACGCTTTAAAAAAGATAACGCCTGTTTTGTCTTACCAATTTCTGTACCTACCATAGCTGCCTTATAAAGGTACTTGGGGGTACTAAACATATTGTTGTTTATTTCAGATGCAGCTAAATAATAATCAAAGGCATCTTCCTTTTGATCCAACTGAAAAAAAGCATCACCAATAGCACCTTTTGAGAGAGCACTCAACAATACGTCATCAGCAGTAAATTGATCTAAATAAACGATTGCGTTTTGATAATCTTTCAAATTCAAATAAGACATCCCAGCACTATAAGTTGCAAGTTTTGCTGCTGGAGTCCCTTTATAGTTTTCAATGATATCTAAAAAACCATACTTCCCTTCTCCTCCTCTAAGTGCTCTAGAATATAAGGAATCCGAATCAACACTATTGACAGCCAGTTCAAAGTAATATTGTGCTTGATTTAATTCACTTACGGCTTCGCGCTGCTTGGGTTCTACCACAAAATTGTTATACCCTAAATACCCTAAAACACCAATGGCAACTACACCTATGATGGTTAAAATTATATTTTGATATTTAACTACCCATTCTTCTGTCTTGGAAGCAGAACTATCTAAAGCTTCAAATACTTCAGCTGTTGTGCTTTCTACAGCAATATCATTTTCTTTGGATGAAGAGATAGATTTCTTTGCACCGCGTTTTTTATATGTTGCCATGGTAAAATAAATTAAGCGCACAAAATTAGTCTTTTTATTCTAATTCAAAAAGTACTTCGCTACCTTCTAACTTATTATTTTTGTATTCTATGCATTTAAAACAAATTACACTTACTAATTATAAGAATATAACCTCTAAGACTTTTGACTTTAATCCTAAAATCAATTGCTTCATTGGAAACAATGGTGTTGGAAAAACAAATATTTTAGACGCAATCTATCATTTAGCTTTTGGCAAAAGCTATTTCAACCCTATTTCAATTCAAAATATTCAAATAGGTACTGACTTTTTTGCGCTCGAAGGACGCTATGAAACCAATGAAAGAGAAGAAAAAATTATTTGTAGTGTAAAAAAAGGACAAAAAAAAACCTTAAAACGAAATGGAAAGATTTATGATCGCATTGCAGACCACATTGGACTTATTCCCACAGTAATAATTTCACCTGCTGATCGTGACCTTATTTCTGAAGGGAGCAGCACTCGTAGGAAATTTATAGATGCTGTGATTGGTCAGACCGATGCAGAATTTCTTAGAAATTTAATTGAATACAATAAGATTCTTTCTCAACGTAATGCTTTATTAAAATATTTTGCGCTCAACCACACCTTTGACGCCGATACACTTGAAATATATAATGAGCAATTAACCACCAGAGGACAGCCCATCCATGAAAAACGTAAATTATTCATGGAACAGTTCATTCCTATTTTTAAAGAACGTTACCACAGCATTAGCGATAAAAAAGAAACGGTTGACTTATCCTATGACAGTCAGTTGCATACTATTTCACACAAGATACTTTTAGAAGAAAGTCTTTCCAAAGATCGTATGATACAACATACCACTACAGGAATTCACAAAGACGACATACACCTCCTAAAAGACGAACAACCCATCAAAAAATTTGGAAGTCAAGGCCAGCAAAAAACTTTTTTGGTTGCTTTAAAATTAGCACAGTTTGATTTTTTAAAGGCAGAAACAGGAGTTGCACCCATACTCCTTTTGGACGATGCTTTTGACAAGCTAGACCAACAACGTGTTTCTCAAATTATTTCTTTAGTGGATCAAAATGATTTTGGTCAAATATTCATTACTGACACCCACGAGGACAGAACATTACAAGCACTATCTAATACGCAATCAAGCTATGAGTTATTTAAACTTTAAAAAGGGATCCCAACTATTTTGTATACTTATGCTGTTGGTTGGCGTAAGCTGTACTAATCAAAAAAAAATAGCCCCTGAGGAACTAGAGGGATATTGGGAAATTGATTTTATCTCACAACATGGAGAAACTTTTAAATCCTCCTCTGCAGCACCTTTATATGATTATTATGCAGTAGAGCAAATGTCTGGTTTTTATAAGAAAGTAGCTCCTTCATTCAGAGGAACATTTGAAACATCCGAAGATGTGACTGCCTTTAAGATAGAAATGACAAAAGCCGGTTATTTCTTACATTTTAAAACCCCATGGGATGAATGGGAAAAAAAAATAATACAACTCGATAGTCAAAAGCTTATCTTAGAGCATGAAAAAAGAACTTTTCATTACAAACGACCTAGGTTAATTAATGTTCTCCCATGAGTGATTTCCAAAAAAAATTTGATCCCAAGCCAATCAAGAGTGTTCTCCAAGATATCGTGGGACAAAAGTCCCTCAAAAAGGGAGTTCAAAATGTAAGAATATGTAATTCCTGGGGAGAAATAGTAGGTGAAAATGTTATGAAATATACTGACGAAGTCCGCTTTTCTCATAATATCTTATACGTAAAAATCCATTCTGCTCCTTTAAAAATGGAACTAAACTATGGCATTGAAAACTTGAAGCAAAAGCTAAATAATCACTTAGGCCTAGAGGTAATTCAAAAAATAGTTTTAATCTAAAAACGCTCGCGAGTGGCAAAATGAAAGGCTGCCTCTATTGCCGCATTTTCATCACTATCAGACCCGTGCACTGCATTTTCCCCCATAGAGGTTGCATAGAGCTTACGGATAGTTCCTTCTGCTGCTTCAGCTGGATTGGTAGCACCAATAAGAGTTCTGAAATCGTTGACTGCGTTTTCTTTTTCTAAGACTGCAGCAACTATAGGACCACGCGTCATAAAAGCAACTAACTCACCAAAAAATGGACGTTCATTATGGACTGCATAAAAATGTTCAGCATCAGAAAGCGTAAGTTGAGTTAATTTCAGTGCTTTTACTTTAAAGCCAGAAGAAGTTATTTTTTCTAAAATAGCACCGATATGTCCGTTTTCAACACCATCGGGCTTAATCATCATGAAAGTTGTATTTCCCATTTTTTTTCTTTGCTGCAAAACTACTAAATGTATTTAAATACCACTTTACAAGATGCATTAAAGATTTTAGGGAATTAAAAAAATAAGGAGGATGTCTTACAAATATCATGAAAATGGTATCTTCGCTATGTATGGATAAGCACTTTATTAATAGCCTAAAGAAAAAACTAGAAACGCCTCAAAAAGCAGTCATAATACCTCATAAAAACCCTGACGGGGATGCTTTAGGAAGCACTTTAGCTTTACTCCACTTTTTAATTCAAAACAAACATGAAGCAGTGGTAATTGCTCCCAATGAATACCCTGATTTTTTAAACTGGCTCCCTGGACAAGAAGCTATTTTAAAATACAATCGAAATCCAAAAGACGTAAGATATAAAATTGAATCCGCAACATTAATTTTCACCCTGGACTTCAATCATCTCTCTAGAATCGGAGATCTGGAACCCTTAGTACAAAAAGCAAAAGCCGATAAAATCATGATCGATCATCATGAAAGTCCAGACAATTATGCAACATTAATGTATTCTGATGTAAGTATGAGTTCAACCTGTGAAATGGTATATAACATAATTAAAGACATGGATCCAAATGGATTTACACCTGACATATCAGAGTGCTTATATACCGGAATAATGACAGATACCGGCTCGTTTCGTTATCCAGCAACTACGCCAGCAACGCATAGAGCCATCGCTCATTTGATTGAAACGGGTGCTTCAGGCACAGAAATTCATCAAAGAATTTATGATAGTGCTTCCTTTAGTAGACTCAAATTATTGGGTCTTACGCTCTCTAATCTTAAGCAAATACCTAATTTACCTGTAGTCTACATGACCCTTTCTCAAAAGGAACTCAATAGTTGTGATTATAAAAAGGGAGACACCGAGGGTTTTGTCAATTATGGATTAAGTCTCGAGGGGATTATTTTTTCTTGCATAATGATTGAAAATGAAAATGAAGGAATTATTAAGATATCCTTCAGATCTCAAGGTGAGTTTTCTGTAAATGATTTTGCGCGATCCTATTTTAATGGAGGCGGACATCATAATGCTGCGGGGGGAATGTCTTCAGATTCAATTGAAACAACAGTTGCCCGTTTTATAGAATCCGTACAAGAGGTAGCTCATAAATTTTAGATTGTGAAAAAAAAAGTTTTCCTTCTTTTAATTTTAACTCTCGTTTCATGCAATGAAATAGAACCAAGGAAACCCCTAAATAAAAAGTTAGATTCCTTTATGATAAGCTCTGCTCAGCGGAATAAAAATCTATTCAAAAAAGAAGCTCAATTACTAAAAGAGGCTGCCAAAAAAGACTCACTTTATAACTATAAAATTTCAGAGTCAGGCTTCCTATATAGATATATCGAGATTTCTTCTCAAACTATTTCCTTCCCTTCAAAAGGAGAGGTTGTTCGTTTTCAATATCAAATTGAAGACCTAAATAAAAATATAATTTACAGTTTTGAAGAGCTTGGACCTGTTGAATATGCAATAGATCAAGAAGATTTACTACCCGCCTTAAGAGAAGGTCTCCGTCTTCTTCGCCCTGATGATATTGCGGTATTTCTTTTTCCTTCATACCTTTGTTATAGTTATCAAGGTGATAACCAAAAAATAGGAATAAACCAACCCTTACGTTTTATTATAAAACGCCTACCCTTAACTAACAAATAACGAAAAACTAACCTCATGAAAAAAATATTTACTCCTCTGTTATTAATCATTTTCCTGATTGGATGTGACACTCAATATCCCGATTTAGAATCTGGTCTTTATGCTGACATTAAGACCAATAAAGGATCAATCGTAATAAAATTAGCACAAGAAAAAGCTCCCATAACAGTAGCCAATTTTGTTTCTCTAAGTGAAGGAAACAATCCCTTTGTTTCGGAAGAATTTAAATCTAAAAAATTCTATAACGGTTTAAAATTTCATCGTGTTATTGCAGACTTTATGATTCAAGGAGGAGATCCTGACGGTAATGGATCTGGAGGTCCAGGGTATCGCTTTGATGATGAGTTTTCAGATTTAACCCACAAAGGACCTGGTATATTATCTATGGCCAATTCTGGGCCAGCAACCAATGGAAGCCAATTTTTCATCACCCACAAGGCAACACCATGGCTAGACGGAAAGCATACTGTGTTTGGAGAAGTTATAATGGGTCTAGAACTAGTTGACAGCATTGCTCAAAATGACACCATAGAAGAAATCATTATCATTCGTAAAGGAGGAGATGCAAAGAATTTTAATGCCCCTGAAGTTTTTAACGCTTATTTTTCTGATAAAGATCAATTAGCGAAAGAAAAAGAGTTAAAACAAGTGGCTATTAAAGAAAATAATACTTCCAAATTTGATGTGCTAAAAAAAGAAACTACCACGACCAGTTCCGGTTTACAATATATAGTTACATCAAAAGGTAATGGTGCAGCTGTAAGTTCTACAAATAAAGCCATGGTGCACTATGCTGTTTATTTTGTAGATGGAACCCTTTTGGAGACAAGTATGGAAAATGTTGCCATCGCCAATGACATTCTAAATCCTCAGCGTCAAAGTGCGGGTCAATACCAACCCATAGAAGCGTCAGTAGGAATTGATGCAAGAATGATTGAAGGTTTTAAAGAAGGTTTACGTCTTTTAAATGAAGGAGATAAAGCTACTTTATTTCTCCCCTATTCCATTGCCTACGGAGCAGATGGAATTCAAGGAATACCTCCTCAATCCGATCTAATTTTTGAGGTTGAAATTGTCTCAGTAACTCAATAAAAAATAAAAAGGCCAACAGTTGTTGGTCTTTTTTTTATCTATGAAAAAAGTTTATTACATCTTAATTGCTTTACTTCCCATACAATGGATAGCCATAGGAATGATTAAGAAAAATCCTGAATGGATTGAACTTTTTTTTAGTCAAAACCTATATCCTTTCATTTTCAAAATGCATCGCTTTTTCCTCGTGAATCTACCTTTTTCATTTGGAGACTTGTTTTATGGAATTATAGTAATATTTATAATTAAGTCCATAATTCAATTGATCAAAAAGCCTAAACAACGTATAAAACTATTTTTGATTCAAAGCATTGCCATACTCTCACTGATTCTTATCGTTTTTCAAATCACTTGGGGTTTAAATTATTATAGAATACCTCTGCACAAGTCTCTGAATTATAATTTGAAATATAATGAAGCAGAATTAACAGAAACCCTTGAAAAACTAATTAAAACAACCAACATACTCCATCTAAGACTCTCTAACTCAGATAGCATATCAGTTCAGATACCTTATTCAAAAGATGTTTTGATTAACATGATAGAAAAGAATTTTTCATTTGAGGAAGAATTATACCCAATAAAACCTTTTGTTAAAAACTCTCAGTGGAGTACCCTATTAAGCTACATGGGGTATGCAGGATATCTAAACCCCCTCACCCTGGAATCTCAGGTAAACAAACACATTCCAAAATTAAACTACATCACTACCGTTGCGCATGAAATGGCGCATCAACTAGGTGTTGCTCCTGAAAGTGAAGCTAATTACATTGCCTTTTACACCACTATAAATCACCCAAATCCTTTTATTCAATATTCAGGGTACAGTTTTGCTATTCGATATTGTTATTCAGAGTTGTATAAAGCAAATCCAGAAAAAGCTAAAGAATTGATTTCAGTTTTACACCCGGGAATTATTGAAAAATTCAAAGAACTTTCTGCCTTTTGGAGAGAGTATAAAAACCCCTTCGAACCATTTTTAAAAAAAGGATATGATTCTTATTTAAAGGCAAATGGACAGCGTTTGGGAATTAAAAGTTATGACGCAATGGTTGCATTGGTCATTGCGCACTCTCAAGTATCTAGATACGATCTTGATAAATTCTATTAATTTTTTTTATAATTGGTAGGATTTTAAAATACCTTGCATAGGTGAAAATACTATCATCCATCCAGAATCCAGAGCTTAAAAAGCTTCGCTTACTTTTTCAAAAAGCCCGCGAACGTAAAAAACTAGCACTTTTTGTTATTGAAGGAAAACGAGAAATTCAAAAAGCTATACGTGGAGGGTACTCTTTTGAGTCGGTTTTTATCCATGAAGAAGCCATAGGTGATTTTGAATCACTCCTTAATTCAGTGGATCATGTAACTAAATATAGCTTGGAAGCTAGTCTATTTGAAAAATTGAGTATCCGATCTGGGTCCGAAAAAATCATTGCAATTGCACACAATAAACCACATGATTTATCTCAATTAAAACTTAATAAAAACTCTATTGTTTTAGTCATTGAGGCACCTGAAAAACCAGGGAATATTGGTGCCTTATACCGAACTGCAGCAGCAGCAAAAATAGATGCTGTTATCATTGCGAATCCCAAAACGGATTTTTACAACCCAAACAGTATCCGCTCTAGCCTGGGCGGTATATTTATTCTTCCCACAGCAATAGCTTCCTCTATCGAAGTAATCGCTTATTTAAAAGAAAACAAAATTACAATCGCAACTGCTGCCATTAATAGCGAAGCAGTTCCTTACGATCAGTTTGAATACACACCTCCATGTGCACTTGTAATGGGAACTGAAAGTACAGGTCTGGATCAACTTTGGTTGAATGAAACAAATCAAAATTTGATGATACCAATGGCAGATGAAGTAGATTCTTTAAATTTATCTGTTTCGGCAGGGATTTTGATGTATGAATGTCAACGGAAAAACAAACGCTTTTGAATAAGCCTATTATCTTTAGTATATTGAAGCATCAATGATTGTAGACCCAGAAATAGAAAATAAAGAAATAGCTAAGCAGTATAAAGAATTGCTTCGGATCAGTTATCAGTCCTTGAGTGATTCAGATAAAAAAATGATTCGTTTAGCTTTTGACACCGCAGTCGAAGCGCATAGTAACCAACGAAGAAAATCTGGAGAAGCATACATTTTTCATCCCATTAGTGTCGCAAAAATTGTTGCAAATCAAATTGGTCTTGATGCCACTTCTATATCAGCAGCCCTTCTTCATGATGTTGTTGAAGACACCCCAGTTACACTTCAAGACATTGAACGCTTATTGGGCAATGGAGTGGCCAAAATTGTTCACGGGCTTACTAAAATATCGAGCCTAAAAAAAGATAAAGACATCTCGCTTCAAGCAGAGAATTTCAGGAAAATGCTGCTTACACTAAGTGATGATGTTAGGGTCATTATAATTAAAATTGCTGACCGGCTTCACAACATGCAAACCATGGACTCCATGCCGGAATATAAACAGGTTAAAATTGCATCAGAGACACTCTACATTTATGCTCCCCTAGCTCACAGAATTGGATTATACAACATCAAAACTGAACTTGAGGATTTAAGTTTAAAATATACCGAACCTCAACGCTATTCATCTATTAAAGAGAAAATTGATGAAAGTATTGAGGCCCAAGACAATTATATCACTTCTTTTTCAAAGTTTATTTCTCAAGAATTAAAAAAAGAACGACTCAAATACGAGATAAAAGGAAGAAGTAAATCGATCTATTCGATTCACAAGAAAATGTTAGCCCAAAATATTTCCATAGATCAGATTTATGACAAATTTGCAATCCGAATTGTATATGATTGCCAAAGAGCTAAAGAGAAATTCATCGCATGGAAAATTTATTCCATCATTACAGACCATTTCACCCCCAACCCAACACGACTAAGAGATTGGATTTCTGCTCCAAAGTCAAATGGATATGAAGCACTTCACATCACCGTGATGGGGCCAATGAATAAGTGGATAGAAGTTCAAATACGTTCCGGTAGAATGCATGAAATTGCTGAAAAAGGATACGCAGCTCACTATAAATATAAACAAGGGGAACAAAAAGATATTGGAATTGAAAGTTGGCTGAATCGTCTCCAAGAGGTGCTAGAAAATAATACTGGAAACGCTGTTGACTTTGTTGAAGATTTTAAACTCAATCTTTATGCAGAGGAAATTTTTGTTTTTACTCCAAAAGGGGATTTAAAATCTTTACCCCTGGGAGCTACTGCTTTAGACTTTGCATTTACAATCCATTCGGAAATTGGGCAAAAGACAAGAGGGGTAAGAGTTAATGATCGTTTAGTACCACTAAGTAAAATTCTCAAAAGTGGTGATCAAATTGAGGTTATTACCTCAGAATCGATAAAACCTTCCAAAAACTGGCTAGATTTTGTAATCACCTCACGAGCGCGTTCGATTATTAAATCGTCTTTAAATGATGAGAAAAAAGAAAGAGCTGAAGAAGGAAAAGAAATTTTAAGAAGAAAATTAAAACAACTTAAAATTACCAGTAACGAAAAAACCATTCAAAGTCTGTTGCTGTTTTTTAAATTTAATTCCAGTCAAGATCTTTTTTACAGAGTAGGTATAGGTTCTATAGACAACAAACAACTTAAAGATTTTGCAAGTGCATATAATAACTCCCTTTTAAACTTCTTCAAAAAACGCATACGCTCTAAAAAACCAGAGGATATAATTACCAACAGTCAAATCACAGAAAAGTATGATAAACTTGTTTTTGGTAAAGAAAAAGAAGCCATGACCCATAGCTTTGCTAGTTGTTGCAGCCCTATCCCAGGAGATGCAGTATTTGGCTTTATAACGGTAAATGAAGGAATAAAAGTGCACAATAAAGAGTGTCCAAATGCACTCTCCCTGCAGTCCAATTATGCTTATCGAATTATACCTGCAAAATGGATAGATTCTTCCTCTGAAGAATATTCTGCTGTCCTCAAATTATCAGGAATTGACACTAGAGGGCTAGTAAATGAAATTACACGAATGATTACCAACAATAGTAATGTGAATATTAATAAAATCAATTTTGACACTAATGATCAATTCTTCACGGGAGAAATTCATGTAAGTGTTCAAAATATTAATATTTTAAATAAATTGGTTCAGAATTTAGCTCGTGTAAACGGAATCGACAAAATTGTTAGGGAATAAGCCTTTATAACTATCTTTGTAAAATGATTATAGAAAAATCAAATCAAGATATTGTTAAAGAGGTGTTTATTAACTTCTTAGACCAGCATGGACACCGTAAAACACCAGAGCGTTTTGCGATTCTTTTTGAAATCTATGACAATAAAGAACATTTTGATATAGAATCTTTATATATCAAAATGAAAAATAAAAACTACAGAGTGAGTAGAGCTACGCTCTACAATACAATTGAATTATTATTAGAATGTGGCTTGGTTCGAAAACATCAGTTTGGAAAAAATCAAGCACAATATGAAAAATCATATTTTGATCATCAGCACGATCATATTATACTAACTGACACAGGAGAAGTAAAAGAGTTTTGTGACCCTAGAATCCAACAAATTAAGAAAACAATTGAAGAAGTTTTTGATGTTGAAATTCACAAGCATTCTTTATACTTTTACGGTACTAAAAAGAAATAAAAATAAATCCAAAAAACATGGCGGTAGATTTGCTACTCGGGCTTCAGTGGGGAGACGAAGGAAAAGGAAAAATAGTTGATGTATTAACCACTTCTTATGATATTATAGCTCGATTTCAGGGGGGACCTAATGCAGGTCACACCCTAGAATTTGAAGGTAATAAGCATGTACTACATACAATTCCTTCAGGAATTTTTCACCCTAAGGCCATAAACTTAATTGGAAATGGTGTCGTTATAGACCCTGTGATTTTCAAAAAAGAAATTGATAACTTATCTCCATACAACCTTGATTTTTCTGAGAAATTACTAATCTCTAAAAAAGCACATCTTATTTTACCTACTCACCGCCTGTTGGATGCAGCTTCAGAAGCTGCTAAGGGAAAAGCTAAAATTGGGTCTACCCTTAAAGGAATTGGGCCCACTTATATGGACAAGACTGGAAGAAACGGGATTCGAGTAGGGGATATTCTAGCTCCCGACTGGGGAAAAAAATACAAACGTCTTACTCAAAAACATCTTGGAATGCTTAAAGGGTATGACGCATCTATTGAGTACGACCTTAAAAGTATGGAGATCGCTTTTTCAGAAAGTATTAATGCCCTTCGTAAGTTTAAATTAGTTGACAGTGAGCAATACCTCATCGAAGCCCAAAAGGCTGGCAAAAAGATTCTAGCGGAAGGTGCTCAAGGATCCCTGTTAGATGTAGATTTTGGAACCTATCCTTTTGTAACTTCTTCAACCACAACAGCTGCTGGTGCTTGTACTGGCCTGGGTGTAGCTCCTAATAAAATTAAAGAAGTTTATGGGATTTTTAAAGCCTACACTACGCGAGTGGGAAGTGGTCCCTTCCCTACTGAGTTATTTGATGAAGATGGTGAAACTATGGGTCGTGTTGGAAATGAATTTGGTGCTACAACAGGTCGTTCAAGACGATGTGGCTGGATTGATTTAGTAGCGCTTAAATATTCTATTCACATCAATGGAGTTACACAATTAATGATGATGAAAGGGGATGTTCTTTCAGGTTTTAAAACAATAAAAATCTGTACGGCTTACAAAACAGAATCTGGAATCATGGATTATTTTCCATATGATATTACGTCTGGGATTGAACCTATATATGAAGAAATTTCTGGGTGGGAGGAAGATCTTACACAAATGACAGACGCCTCTCAATTTCCAGTAAAATTCCAAGCGTATATTGATTACTTAGAAAAAGCATTAGAAACTCCAATCAAAATCGTTTCAGTAGGGCCTGATCGTAAGCAAACTATTTTTAGATAAAACATCAAAGAATATGGGGCTGCATTTACGTTCAATTTTGCTGGTTTATTGTAGCCTTTGCGTAAATGTATTAATCGCTCAAGAACCAAAAATCATTGAAATTAGACAAGCTGGGGGCTCAACGCAAGACCAAGAGCGTTTTCCAGGTGCTAATATTCTTTTTAAATCACCCGAAAAAAGAGTTCTACTTTTTCACGAAGGAGCACTGATTGAATCAGACCAAGCCTACTTTTATGCAAAAGATAACTATTTTAGAGCATTAGGGAGCGTTGTATTTACTCAGGGAGATAGCCTCAGGATGACCTGTAACACCATTGAATATGATGGTAAAACAAAAACTGCAATTGCTATTGGAAATGTAGATCTTCAGCGCCCCGACATGAATTTAAAAACAGAACGTTTAGATCTGGACAGAATCAACAACAAAGCTTTTTACAATACCAAAGGGGTGATTGTAGACAGTGCAAGTACGCTCACAAGTAATCGTGGAACGTATTTTATGAATCAGAAGAAATACCGTTTTACTTCAGATGTAACCATTATAAATCCTGATTACATTGTTAATTCTGAACAATTGGATTATTTTACTGAACTAAATCAAGCCTACCTCTACGGAAACTCAAAAATAAAAGGGGAAGCCTACACCATTTTATGTGAACGTGGTTTTTATGATTTAGATCGTGAAAAGGGAATTTTTAAAAAAAATGCTACACTTTACTATGATGATAAAATCATCAAAGGAGATAGCTTGTATTTTGAAAGTGAACGGAATTATGCCGCAGCAACAAAAAATGTGAGCATTTTTGACTCTTTGAATAATTCAATAATTACAGGGCATTATGGAGAAATTTTTAAAGCCAAAGACTCTGCAATTATTACACGTAGAGCAATGGCAATCAATATTGTTGACAATGATTCCTTATTCATTCATGCAGACACCCTAGTGGCTACAGGACCTGAAGACAAGAGAATATTAAGAGGCTATTACGACGTTCGAATTCTCAAAAGTGATATTAGAGGAAGATCAGATTCAATTTATTTGGATGAATCCATTGGACTGACAAAACTATTAAACAAACCCCTGACTAAAAAACAAGAACAGGTTTTTACTGAGGCAGATAGAAATGCAAGCAATCCGGTTTTATGGTTTGGTGAAAGTCAAATGACAGGAAACAAAATATTTTTACTCTCTGATTTAGAAACAAAAAAGTTAGATTCGATAAAAATCACAGGAAATGTATTTATAATTGAAAAAGACACCCTTAGTTCAGATGGATTTCAACAAATAAAAGGGGGACTACTGGATGGTGCTTTTGAAAATGGAAAGCTAGACAATATAGTTATTACAAAAAATACAGAAATGGTATACTATCTTTATAATGATGAAGATTTACAACTCATTGGTATAGATAAAACAACATGTAGTGCTCTTAAAATGAATTTCGTAGAGGGCCAAATTGATGATATCACTTTTCTGGTAAGTCCAATTGGAGATGTCTATCCAGAGGATGAAATTCCGCTAAACGATAGGACTTTGAAAGGCTTTATTTGGAGGATCAAAGAACGCCCAGAAACTGTGGAAGATCTTTTCGATGAAAATGATGAAGCAGATCAATTTCCTGAAATTTTAAAATTTCAATTTCCGGAAGAGTCAGAAAAAAAAGAAAGTGAAAAGAAATCCTAATGAGATCACTTCAAGATGATTTTTTAAAGTATCAAGCTAAAACAACTCCACATCCTCTTGGTATTGTTGTGAAAAAGGCAAAGGGTTCATACATAACCGATACTGTAGGAAAAAAATATTTAGACTTTATTGCAGGAGTGTCCGCATGTAGCTTAGGGCATTGCCATCCAAAAGTAGTTTCAGCTATTCGCAAGCAAACTAAGAAATACATGCATGTTATGGTTTATGGTGAATTTGCTCAAGAACCAGCTGTAGATTTATCTAAAGAATTGATAGAATTACTACCTGAAAATCATGAATCTATATATTTAACCAATTCTGGAACCGAAGCAATAGAAGGAGCTTTAAAACTAGCAAAGCGCTCTACCGGTAGAAGTGAACTTATCGGAGCATATAATAGCTATCATGGAAGTACCCATGGTGCTTTGAGCTTACTAGGTTCTGAACATCAAAAAATAGGATATCGCCCCTTACTTCCAAACACACGGTTTATTCGCTTTAATGATGAAGAAGATTTGGAACTGATAAGTACAAAAACTGCTGCGGTAATTATAGAAACAATTCAAGGAGGAGCAGGATTTATACTTCCCGAAAACGATTATTTATTAAAAGTAAAAAAACGCTGTGAAGCAGTTGGTGCTTTGTTGATATTAGACGAAATACAGCCTGGCTTTGGTAGAACTGGACGCTTTTTTGGTTTTGAAAACTTTAATGTAATACCCGACATCATCGTTATGGGAAAAGGAATGGGAGGTGGATTACCCGTTGGTGCGTTTAGTGCATCACATGAACTCATGCGTAATTTTGAAGAAAAGCCTAAACTTGGACACATTACAACTTTTGGGGGCAATCCAGTTATTGCAGCCGCAAGTCTTGCAACCTTGAGGGTAATAAGGGATTCAAAATTAATGCGAGATATTCCAGAAAAAGAAGCCCTTTTTAGAGCCGAATTAAATCATTCCAAAATAAAATCCATTAATGGAATGGGACTAATGCTTGCTCCTATTTTAGAAAATTCTGACCTTGCGAACCAGGTTGTCTTAAAATGCATTGACCGGGGACTCCTACTTTTTTGGCTTCTCTGGGAGAAAAAAGCACTCCGTATCTCACCCCCGCTGAGCATTTCAAAAAAAGAAATTAAAAAAGGGTGTGCCATAATTCGATCTGTTTTAGATGAAATTTGACCCCTTTAGTGTTAATTAATTTGTTAAAAACAATACCCCAATGAAACAAAATGATCCACAAGTAGTCCTTAATTTTAAGTACTAGTCTAGAAAATCTAATTTATGCTGAATTATAATTCGGAAAATGCCCAATCTTCGATAACCAAATTTGAGCATATGCTCAAAACAAATCATGTTTACTTTTTTGATGCACAGGAATTTGAAAATATAATTGTGCATTATTTAGGCTTTGGTGATAACCAATTAGCAAAAAAAGCTCTGAAAATGGGGCTAGCCCAGCACCCATCAAACATTGAACTGATGATGCTTCAAAGTGAAATTTTCATTTTGGATGAAAAATTCGAAAATGCAATTGAGCTATTAAATTATATTCAAAAATTAGCGCCACTAGAAGAAGAAATAGCATTACAAAAAGCTACTATCGCATCCAAAACCGGCAATCATAAAGCTTCAATAGAGTTTCTTCATGTTGCCTTAGAGTTCTCTGAAGATCCTGTAGAAATCTGGAATCTATTGGGGATGGAGCATTTACTCGCTGAGGAATATGAAGATGCAGAATATTTTTTCAAAAACTGTCTTTCCGATAATCCAGAAGATTATCCAGCACTATACAATCTTTTGTATTGTTATGAACAACTCAAAAAAGATGATGAAGCTATAGCCTCCCTAAATGAAGTTTTAGAAGTGGACCCTTATTGTGAAGTAGCATGGCTCCAACTTGGTAAACTTTTTAACAAACTTGGAAGGACAAAAGAAGCACTTTCAGCGTTTGAATTTGCAATCATTAGCGATGACACTTTCACTGGAGCCTATATCGAAAAAGGTAAGATGCTAGAGCGTATTGGACGTACAAATGAGGCCATAGAAAATTATGAAGTTGCACTAAACACAACAGAACCAAGTGCTTTTGTGTTTCAAAGTATTGGCCGCTGCCATGAAAAATTAGGGAATGATCGATTAGCGCAAAAATTTTATTTAAAATCTGTTCAGACAGAACCTACAAATGAAAAGGGTTGGGAATCTTTGATTAATTTCCATGTCCAATTAGAAAATTTTAAAAAAGCAAAGCATTATTTAAAAAGTGCATTAGAAGTTAATAGTGATTCTTTTCTACTTTGGATTCAAAGTGCTAAAATTTATAAAGCCCTAAACCAAAATAAGAAAGCCCTTGCTTCCTATGAAAAAACATTAGATTTAGGATATTTTGATCATTCTTTTTTATTAGACTATATTGATGTCTATCTCGAAATGAAACTATGGTATGATGCCTATCAAGTAGCTCAAACAGCCTTCAAAGGCTATCCAGAAAGTAAAGAAGTAAAATTGAGATTAGGAGGATGTAGTTTGATTTTGGGAAAATTTGAAGAAGCCAATTATCATTTGATTCCAACTGAAATTCAAAATCAAGATCTTGACTTAATCAATCAACTTTTTCACAAAGCGGATTTAGCTTTATTTAATCAGTTCTTTTCCAAATAATTGTTGGAAACAAGTCTAATAAATAGGGTTTTCTACCTTTGCAATAATTAACAAAGTGAATACATTATGCGGTATCTTCTTCTCTATTTAAAAGGAATGCTTATGGGTGCAGCAGACATTGTTCCCGGAGTATCAGGGGGAACCATTGCGCTCATTACAGGGATATATAAAGAATTGCTAGAAAGCATAAATGCTGTCTCCTGGACTACCCTAAAACTTTTAAGAAAAGAAGGTGTTAAAGCAGTGTGGAGAAAAATAAATGGTCCCTTTCTTCTAGCCATATTCGGAGGAATAATTTCTAGTATTCTACTCTTTTCTAGGGTCCTAGAGTGGTTAATGATTAATGAAGCTATTGGACTTTGGTCTTTCTTTTTTGGATTATTAATGGCTAGCATTGTTTATCTTATCAAGACGGATCTTCGTTTTGATTTTTCTTCAATCCTTTACTTATGTCTTGGTGCATTTACATCATTTATCGTTACACAACTTCAAGGCGGACAAGAAGAAATGAGTCTATGGTACCTTTTTTTATCAGGATTTATTGGAATATCGGCAATGATACTTCCCGGTCTTTCTGGGGCTTATATATTATTTGTAATGGGTGTTTACCAAACCGTACTTTCATATGTAAGACAAGCGCAAGATTTGATTTTTGAGTTTGATCAACCTACTTTTATTATAGTGAGTACCGGATTACTTGTCTTTATTTCTGGTATTGTTATGGGGTTAAAAGTATTTTCAAAATTTTTAGTGTGGCTTTTGAATCGCCATCCCAAACAGATCATGGCAATATTAATAGGCTTGATGATAGGTGCATTGCATAAGGTTTGGCCTTGGCAAAATGAAGTAACTTCTGTCGCATCATCCATTAAAAAAACGATAGCGGTACTTCCAAACTCCTATCAAGGGGAGGCCCCACAGTTAGTAAAAGCAATTCTTCTTATGATCATTGGTTTTGCCTTATTATTTATACTAGAACGCTTCAAGAACTTTCAAAAAAAATGAAACCCCTAACTAAAAAAAGAAGTTCATCAGAAGCTTTTTTCCTTTTATTAAAGGGTATTGCTATGGGAGCTGCTAACAAAGTTCCTGGTGTTTCCGGTGGAATTGTTGCTTTAGTAGGTGGTTTTTACGAAGAACTTATTTTTTCATTTCAGAGACTTAATTTAAAAGCACTAAAACTTTTAGTGTCTGGAAGATTTAAATCCTTTTGGATTTATATCAACGGTAGATTTTTAATTATACTTTTTGGAGGTGTTATTATGAGTTATTTTAGTGTTTCTCTTTTATTAGATTATGCTTTAAAAAGTAATGAAGCCATGGTACTTGGAGCATTTTTCGGAATGATTATCGCATCTCTCTTTTTAATAATTAAGCAGGTTAAGTTTTGGGAAAAAACAACTGTTTTGATCTTATCCATTGGTTTGATTTTGGGATTAACAATTAGCTATGCAAGACCCATTTCGGAAAATGATCAACTACTTTTTGTCTTTTTCTGTGGTATCATTAGTGTTTCTGGAATGACTATTCCGGGACTCTCAGGCTCTTTTTTACTTTTGGTTTTAGGAAATTACAACCTTCTACTAGTAGATTCTGTTAATGCTGTTTTTAAAATACTCACCAATATTTTAATCGGAAATTTTGAACCATTGAATGATCCTATTTTGGGACGGTTAGTAATTATAATGCTAGTATTTGGATTGGGTTCAGTTCTGGGATTAATTCTTTTTTCCAATGTAATTAAATGGGTACTCAAAATATACCCAAAACACACTTTGGCTGCTATCATCGGATTTATCACGGGAACATTACGCCTAGTATGGCCTTGGAAAACAAAAATATTCAGCTATGATGAATACGGTAAAATGATAAAAAATAGTGTAGGGAATCCTGAAGTTGCCTCTTACAAGTATACTTTCCCAGATTTAAGTACTTTAGAGGCTTATGGAGTTATCACTGCTATTTTAGTAGGCGTAGGTCTCTTATTTTTAATAGATTATTATGATAAAAAAAGAAATGATAAAGAAATTCGGGCTAGTCGGAAAGAATATTGATTATTCCTTTTCAAAAAATTATTTTTCGGAAAAATTCATAAATGAAGCATTGAAAAACCATGCATATATCAACTTTGACTTTTCTAGTATTGAGGGATTTACCAAATTACTTAAAGAAGGACCTATTCTTGCTGGACTTAATATTACCATTCCATACAAAAAAGAAGTAATTCCTTTTTTAGATCGAATTACTAAAGATGCTCAAACAATAGGCGCTGTTAATACAATCGTTTGGGAAAAAGACGGAACCACAACAGGACAAAATACAGATCATGTTGGATTTCAAAAAGCACTAGAAGAAATCAGTAATAAGCCGCCAGAAAAGGCCTTAATTTTAGGCACTGGTGGGGCTTCAGGAGCAATAAAGTTTGTCCTTGATAAAATGGGATGTGAGGTTCAATTTGTATCAAGACAGCCAAAACAAAACATATTGAATTATGGAGCACTAGATAAGTCAAAAATGGATGAAGTAGATCTAATTGTAAACACAACTCCTCTTGGAACTTTTCCAGACATAGAAAAAATGCCACCTATTCCCTATCAGTGGATAACCAAAAAGCATTTACTCTTTGACTTAATTTACAACCCTGAAGAAACGACCTTTATGAAGCTAGGGAAATCAAAAGGAGCAAAAACAACTAATGGTTATAAAATGCTTATATACCAAGCAGAAAAATCGTGGGAACTATGGAATTCATAAGATTGGAATTAGTATTAAATATAGATATGTCTAAAATTTGACAGATTCTATTTTTAGAATCCAAAAAAATGTATATTATTTGTATACAAGCTACATACTATGGAAGAAAATACCATACCATCGGGTGCGGACGATAAAACGAAACCGCAAGAAATAGAAACACAACAAGCCGGAGACCAAGAATCTTCTGAACAAGTTGAATCTAAAGAAAATGAAGTTCAAGAATCTGCCTCAGAACAAATCCCTGACAAAGTTGATGAACCAATTGAAGTTGAAGCAGTTGAAAAACGTAATGAAATTTCGAAGGAAATAAATATATCCGAACTTTCTATTGATGCACTAGTTGATTTATTATCCAACGTTACCACAAGGGATGATTGGTTCAAGAATCACAAGCAAATACAAAACATTAATAGTGTCTTTGAAGAAAAATTCCAAGCAGATTTAGAAATAAATAAACAATCCTTTATAAAGGAAGGTGGAAACGAAATTGATTTTTATTTCAAACCTGAATACAAAAAGAAATTTGATCAAATCGGATATGATTACCGTGAAAAAAGACGGAATCATTACAAAAGTCAAGAAGCGACTCAAAAAGTCAATCTAGAGAAAAAGAAAGCTATTATTGAAGAGATTAAAAACCTAATCAATATAGAGCAAAATATAAATACCATTTACAACAGTTTCCGTGCCTTACAGGAAAGTTGGTATAATACTGGTCCTATTCCACGAGCAGATAATCAAAATATCTGGGAAACCTATAAACATCATGTAGAGCGCTTTTATGATTTTCTTCATTTAAACAGAGAACTTCGTGATTTGGATTTCAAACACAATTACGAGGAGAAATTAAAGATAATTGAACAAGCTGAAGCGCTACAACAAGTTCCTGATATCGTTAGAGCGAGTAGAGACTTAAATACACTTCATCAACTTTGGAAAAATGATTTAGGCCCTGTTGCAAAAGAACATAGTGAGGATCTCTGGAATCGATTCCAAGAAGCCTCAAGAGTGATTCAATCCAAAAGACAGACTTACCAAAAAGATATGGTAGGCGCAATGAAGGAAAATTTAGAGAAAAAAGAAACGTTACTCAAGGAAATGAAGTCGCTTACTGAATCTCCTCTTGACACACATAAAGCATGGCAAAATGCAATAAATAAATATAACAAGCTACGGGAAGACTTCAAAACCATTGGCTATGTCCCTGCAAAAGAGAGCAAAGCTACTTGGCAAGAATTCCGTGACATAGGGCGTGAATTTATGCGCCTAAAAAATGTTTTTTACAAAGAACAGAAAAAAGAATACAACCAAAATATCGATGGTAAAAAAGCTTTGATTGAAAAATCTAAAGCCATTGTAGAGAGTGAAACTTGGGAATCAAGAGTACAAGAAATGAAAGATCTACAAAAAGAATGGAGAGGAGTAGGATTTGTTCCTCGTAAGCTTGATAACAAGTTATGGGATGAGTTTTCTGAAGTTCAAAAAATCTTTTTTGATCGTTTAAAAACTGGATTCCAACACCTTTCCTCTGAACAAGAGGCGATGCAAAAAGAAAAACTTGCACAAATTGACAAATTAAAAACCTTTACATTTTCTTCCGATATAAAAGTTTTAAAAGAAGAATATAATAACTTTTGGGATACTTGGAAAGCTATTAGCAGGTTAGATACCGGGAATCAAGAGAAAATTAATTATTCTTTTTCAAATGCCCTACTCGCTGGAGTGAAGAAAGTTGAATTAGATAAAGACGCCAAAAACGAAGTCTTAATTGACTTAAATGCATTAATACTTCAAGGGGACTCAAAGCGATTACAGCAGGAACTTCAAACGGCAAGAACAAATGTTTCTACCCTAAAAGCTGAACTAACTCAGTTAGAAAATAATTTAGCCTTCTTTAGTAACTCAAGCTCAGAAAATCCTTTATTTAAAAATGTAGAGAAACAAATTAAAAGCTGTCAAAACAAAATTGATAAAGCAACGGAAGATCATATTCGCCTTAAGCAAATTAGAAATTCTCAGGAAAAATCTGCCAAAAAAGCGGCTGAAAATGTAGAACAAGACAACGAAGAATCTTCGGAGGAGAATTAGTTTTTAGCTTGTTGCCACAAAATTTCCATTTCATCCAAAGATAATTTCTCTATTGAAGAACTTTGCGCTTTTGCCTTAGCTTCAATAAATTGAAACCGCTGAATGAATTTTTGATTGGTTCGCTCTAGTGCAGATTCAGGATTTATTTTAAGAAATCGAGCATAATTAATTAAGGAAAATAAAACATCACCAAATTCAGCTTCAATAGCTTCGGTATCGTCTTTTAAAAGCGCTTCGTCAAGCTCTCCCAATTCTTCTTCAAATTTACTCCAAACTTGATCTTTAGTGTTCCAATCGAAACCAACGCCTGCCGCTTTTTCTTGCATTCGCTGGGCTTTAATCAACGCTGGCAAACCCTTAGGCACCCCTTCTAGGACACTTTCTTTCCCTTCAGACAACTTCAATGCTTCCCAGTTTTTTTTCACCTCATCAGCGTCAGAAACGGATACATCTCCATAAATATGTGGATGTCTATAGATTAGTTTTTCAATAATATCGTTTGTTACATCAGCTATATCGAATGCATTTTTTTCACTTCCCAGCTTAGCATAAAAAACAATATGAAGTAAAAGATCTCCTAACTCTTTCTTGATTTCATTAAGATCCTTATTTAAGATTGCGTCTCCAAGTTCGTAGGTTTCTTCAATAGTCAAATGTCTGAGGGTCTCAAAAGTTTGCTTCTGATCCCAAGGACATTTCTCACGGAGTTCATCCATGACATCCAGCAGACGCCCAAAAGCTTCTAGTTTGGATGCTTTAGAATTCATTCTTCTGATTTTTTTGAAGGGGTTTTGGGAGTTGGTTTTTCTACCTTCTTTGTAGCTTTTGTCTTGGTAACACTAATCAATTTGTTTTGGAGTAGGATATTATACCATTGTATCACTTTTTTAATATCACTAGCATATACTCTTTCTTCATCATAATTATCCATTATATCAAAAAAGTAGGCTTCTAAATCACTAGAAGCAGCCTTTGGACTCACGCTTGCGCTTTTACCTTCTTCTTTCTTTAGTATTTTTTCAAAAACTTCAGATAAAGGAACTTCAGTACCAATACAATAAATTTGTATTTCACTTAAAACACTGATTTGGTTATTTACAGAAGTGGTCACACGCTTCCCATCTACAAGAGATCGAGCAACAATTCCACTTCGAGTTTGAGCTTCCATTTCAAAAAGACCAGGCCTTCCAGAAATTGATAAAATTTTATCTAATTGCATATTATCGTTTTGATTTATTTGGAAACTTCATGGGGTAATCCACTTGAATTGTTCCTTTTGATATTGAGTTTAATCTGTTTTTTAAAAGTCTCCTTTTCAAGGGAGTAAGGTGATCTGTAAACAAAACCCCTTCGATGTGGTCATATTCATGTTGAACAACTCGAGCTACAAGGCCAGTTAACACGAGCTCTTGCTCTTTAAATTGTTGATCAAAATAGTGAATCTTTATACGCTCATGACGACTAACATCTTCCCGTACATCTGGAATACTCAAACAGCCTTCATTAAACTCCCAAAGAGATCCGTCTTCCTCGATCACTACAGGATTTATAAATACTTTTTTAAATGACTTTAGTGTTTCCGCCTCAAGCTCATCCAATTCATCATCCTCAGAAAAAGGAGCGGTATCAATTACGAAAAGCCGAATAGACAACCCTATTTGAGGTGCGGCCAAACCAACTCCATTAGAGGCATACATTGTTTCCCACATGTTTTCAATAAGTTGATCTAAATTTGGATATTCCTCCGAAATCTCGGCTGCTTCTTTCTTTAATACAGGAGCTCCGTAAGCTACAATTGGTAAAATCATAGTGTGTTTGCTTTAAAATCTAAATAAGATTGTAAAATAAGTGTAGCACTTACTTGATCAATCATTCCTTTATCAGCACGTTGTTTCTTTTTTAATCCACCATCAATCATAGACTGAAAAGCAAGTTTAGATGTATAACGTTCATCATAACGCTCAATGGATTGAGAAGGAAATTGATTTTGTAATTTTTTAATAAAATTTTTGATATCTACTTCAACTTCTGCTGGAGTACCGTCTTTTTGAAGTGGTTTTCCTACCACAAAAGTATCTACTTCTTCCATTTCACAATATTTTTTTAAAAAAGGAATAACCTCAGGGGTAGATAAGTTTTTTAATCCACTAGCAATGATTTTTAAAGGATCAGTACAAGCAAGTCCCGTCCTTTTTGTTCCAAAATCAATCCCTATTAAAGAGCCCATTATTATTTTTTTGCAAATATACCTTTTTCAAAAAGATATGCTCTATTTCAGTCTTTTTGAATTCTTTACATTTGTGAAAAATTTAAAATGAAAAATATCATAGAAGCCGCTTGGGAAAATAGGTCTCTTTTACAAGACGAAAAAACACAAGAGGCCATTAGGTCAGTAATCAATCAGCTGGATGAAGGAAAACTTAGAGTAGCAGAGCCTGTCGGAGACGAATGGCAAGTGAATGAATGGATTAAAAAAGCAGTCGTTTTATATTTTCCAATTCAAAAAATGGAAACTTTAGAAGCAGGACCTCTAGAATTTCATGATAAAATGCCGTTGAAAAGAGGCTATAAGGAAAAAGGAATTCGTGTGGTTCCACATGCAGTTGCCAGACACGGTGCTTATTTGTCAGCTGGGGTAATTTTAATGCCTAGTTATGTTAACATTGGTGCCTATGTAGATGAAGGGACAATGGTGGATACATGGGCAACTGTTGGGAGTTGCGCCCAAATAGGTAAAAATGTTCATTTAAGCGGTGGCGTTGGAATAGGTGGCGTTTTGGAACCTTTACAAGCAGCACCAGTTATCATTGAGGACAATGCCTTTTTGGGATCAAGAAGTATTGTTGTTGAAGGTGTTCGGGTGGGTAAAGAAGCCGTTTTAGGCGCTAATGTTGTTCTTACTGCCTCAACAAAAATAATTGATGTTACTGGAACAGAACCTGTTGAAACAAAGGGCTACATCCCTTCACGATCTGTTGTAATTCCTGGAAGTTATACAAAAAAGTTTCCTGCAGGAGATTTTCAAGTCCCTTGTGCATTGATTATTGGCAAACGTAAAGAAAGTACAGACAAGAAAACCTCACTAAATGATGCTTTACGTTCACACAACGTTTCTGTTTAGCTATAAATCCATTCAGTAGTATGATAGATGAAGTCTTAGCAGCTCTAGAAAAAAAGCAAACGATACTTTACCCCACTGATACCGTTTGGGGTATTGGCGGAGATGCTACCGCTCCAGAAGTTGTTGAGAAAATTTATAAAATTAAACAACGTGCCGATCATAAAGCATTAATTGTATTAGTAAAAGACATTGAAATGTTAAAAGAATATGTTCAAGAAATTCCTGAAGTAGCTTTTTCATTTCTTGAAGAAGAACGCCCCACTACCCTGGTTTATCCTCAGGGAATCAATCTGGCAGACAACCTCTTAGGACAGGATGGCTCTGTGGGGATACGTATTCCAAAACATTCTTTTTGTCAACAACTACTCACGAGTTTTGGAAAACCAATCATTTCTACTTCAGCAAATATCAGTGGTAGTGAAACACCAAAAAACTTTAATACCATTGATTCAAAAGTTTTGGAAGGGGTAGACTATGTTGTACATTTGCAAAAAAAAAACAACCAAAATCAGCCTTCAAGAGTACTAAAAATTAAAGCTGACGGAACGGTACTGATCTTACGTGCGTGAAATTACAAAAGGATTTTTCAAAAGTACTTGCTACTCCACTATTTGAAGTGTTACAACAAACAGTAGCAGAATCAAATACTTTGGGTTATGTTATTGGTGGATTTGTTAGAGATCACCTCCTAAATCGTTCCCATAAAAAAGATATTGATATTGTAGCATTGGATTCAGGAATTGATCTTGCCATTGCAGTTCAAAACAAGCTAAAAGGAGCAAAAGCGGTACAAGTATTCAAAACCTATGGTACTGCAATGGTGCATTGGAATAATACTGATTTAGAATTTGTAGGCGCACGCAAAGAATCCTATTCCAAAGAAAGCAGAAATCCAGAGGTGAAACCAGGGACTCTAGAGGATGATCAAAACAGACGTGATTTTACTATTAACGCCTTAGCAATTAGTCTTAATAAAGACGACTTTGGATTGCTTATCGATCCCTTTAACGGGTTAAAAGACTTGGAAGAGGGTGTCCTTCGTACTCCCCTAGATCCTGACATAACCTATTCAGATGATCCCCTACGGATGCTGCGAGCCATTCGGTTTGCCACTCAATTGGATTTCACTATAGCTAGTGACTCTTATGATTCCATTAGTCGCAATGCAGAGCGAATTGATATTATAACAAAAGAGCGGATCGTAGAGGAGTTGAATAAAATATTAATGACGCCAAAACCCTCCAAAGGATTTATTTTATTGGAAAAGACGGGACTTCTTCAAAGAATACTTCCAGAATTAATTGATCTAAAAGGGGTTGAAGAAATTGAAGGGCAAAAACACAAAGACAACTTTTATCACACTTTAGAGGTCGTCGATAATTTATGTAAAAACAGTGATGATTTATGGTTGCGTTGGGCTGCTTTACTCCATGATATTGGCAAGGCACCAACAAAAAAATTTAAACCGCCAGTGGGCTGGACATTCCACAACCATGAGTTTGTCGGAGCCAAAATGACTTACAATCTTTTTAAACGCATGAAAATGCCATTAAACGAAAAAATGAAATTCGTACAAAAGATGGTGTTCATGAGCTCACGACCCATTATCATTGCAGAAGAGCAAGTGACCGATTCCGCCATAAGAAGGTTAGTTTTTGATGCAGGACCTTTTATAGACGATTTGATCACTCTATGTGAAGCTGATATCACAACAAAAAACCCAGAACGCTTTGAACGCTATCACAATAATTTTAAAATAGTCCGTGAAAAAATTATTTTAGTTGAGGAGAAAGATCATTTACGAAATTTTCAACCTCCAATCAGTGGGGAAACCATTATGAAATATTTTGATCTCAAGCCTTCCAAAGAAATCGGATTGATTAAAGAAGCAATAAAAGAAGCGATTTTAGAAGGAGAAATTCCAAATGAAAGAGAGGCTGCTTTAAAAAAAATGAAATCAGAAGGAAAAAAATTAGGACTTACGTTTCATGAAAAAGCAATTTAAACCACTTATTATAACTAGCTTAATTCTAGTCTATCTTGTGATTGCAGCAGGTGCTGTTGTTCGTATGACCGGAAGTGGAATGGGTTGTCCTGATTGGCCAAAATGCTTTGGTTATTTGATCCCCCCTACTGAAAGAAATCAGCTGGACTGGAAGTCTAATCACCAATATCGTGAGGGAGAAGTAATTATTGTCAATGAAAGTTTGCGTGTAGCTTCATCTGATTTCAACTCCTCAGAAGAATACGAATCTAAGAACTGGGAAACCTACACCAAACATGATTACGCGCTATTTAATGCCACGCACACTTGGATTGAATTCATCAATCGTCTATTGGGTGCCTTGGCTGGACTCGCAACTTTATTTCTTTTTATTAGTTCACTTTGGAGGATTAAAACAGATCTTTTATCAACGGTAATATCCTTTTTGGTTGTATTAGGAATGGGATTTCAAGGGTGGCTAGGAAAAACAGTCGTAGATTCTAATTTACTCCCCTACAAAATTACCATTCACATGGCAATGGCCCTTTTGATTGTACTCCTACTAATTATCCTTCTAGCTCGAGAAAAGCGATCTAAAAAAATATTAAAAAATACCGCCTTACTTCAAAAAGTTTTAGGGTTTGGATTAATATTAACCCTTATTCAAATTGGAATGGGAACTCAAGTACGTCAATTTGTAGATGATCAAATGCATGCTTTTAACCTAGAAAACACCTCAGCTTGGCTGGCTAATGCGCCACTCATGTTTTATTTTCATCGAAGCTTTTCGTTACTTGTACTTTTGGTTCACGGTTATCTTGGTTATTTACTTTACAAAAATAAAATGGTACCCACTGTATTTACTCTAATTTTATCTTTACTCTCTGTAGAGATTTTAACAGGGATATGGATGTACTATTTTGATTTCCCCTTTTCTTCTCAACCCCTACATCTTATTATGGCCTCCTTATTATTTGGAGCACAAAGTTATTTTATGTTGACCCTTAAAAAACAATTATGATTTATAGAATTCGAGTTATTTTAGATGTAAAAGAGGATGTACTTCGCGATATCGAAATTGATGAAACGGCAACCTTAGAAGATTTGCACCACGCTGTTACTCAGTCTTTTGGATTTTTAGGAAATGAAATGGCCTCATTTTATTCCACCAATGACGATTGGGAACAGGGAGATGAAATGCCTTTAGAATCTATGGATACTTCTCAGCCAAATTATGGTGAGACAATACTAAATACTATTTTCTCTGCCGATACACATAAACTACTTTATATCTACGATTTCCTTAATCTATGGACTTTCTTTATTGAATTAATGGAGGTTGGAGAGTTGATTGTTGGCACAAACTATCCTAATCTTATTCATGCTGAGGGAGAAGTCCCAGAAGAAGCTCCTGACAAATCATTTGAAAGTGATACACCCTTTAAGGAAGAAGGTTTTGAAGATGATCTCGATGATAATGATTCCGATCAGCAGGATTATGATGACAGTGATTTCTACTAAAACTGACTATGCGTGTCAACTTCCTCATAATGTTTTCTAACATATTCAAAGGAAGCTTTCATGATATCGCCCATCGTTTTACTCTGTAAAAAAGCTTTATCGTTGGTAAACTTATAAATTTCATTTCGAAGGCGTTCCAGATTTTCGGGAAGCGTTAGTAGTTCTAATTGCATTGTTTTTACCAATTTATTAAGCCTATTTCCTGAACTAATAATACGTCTTGCAACAATAGATCGTTCTTCTATTTTGTATTGATTAATTGAGTCATGGGTTAATTTAGTTCGAACTAAATCCATGATTGGACCATTTTCTTTAAAGAATTGAGGTCGATAGACAGACAGACGGCCCTCAAAGGATTGCTGGTCAAAATCAATGGGGCGAATCTTATAAACTACCTGATCAAAATCATGTGTTGGTACAACTACATAATTATAGGCACGCATATCTCCTAGCAATCGAATCATACTTCGTTCATTAAACTTAACATACTCTTTGGCTATTTGTGCTTTCTCAGAATCATTGCATTGTGGGAGAAATTCTTTCATAAACGTATCTCCCGGAATTCCAGCAATATGCTCCTCAATTAAAGTGTTATGGTTTACTAAAAAATTCAAATTATAAGGCGAAAGCATGTGTTCAAATTCTAAACCAAAAATCCTTGAAGCATCTGTTTTTTTAATATAATAATAGGTAAAGTTATCATTTAGAATATTTCGAACCTTTATTCTAAAGGGTTTTGAGTTTCCAAAAGTACAGTAGTCAATCGCATCAATATTTAAATAAGGAATCCCTGATTCATTACCGTCAGAATGCAATTGGGTATAAATTTTTTTTAAACTAAATTCAATCTCTCGACGCTCACTATCGGTAAAATAAACACTTACCCAAAGCGTATCATTATCATTCTTATCATATACAACAACGGATCCTGAAAACCGAAGCAAATCATCATAACACACAGGGGTATCAATCCATCGTTCATAATGTTTCAAGAAAGAAGCCAACGCTGCGGATATTTTAAAAAATGGTTTTTTCTTGGAAATTAATTTTTCTTCCATATTCAGGTTTTATCAAAAATAGTGTTTTAAGCTTAAATCATTATGATGTATATTTATGAGATAAAAATCAAAGTTTAGCGTAACAAATCATTTCCCCAATCGTTTAATTTTTTAAACCTATGTCAAATACTTTACTACAACTTTACGATCTCTCAAAAAAATACGGAAATCTTACCGCTGTAAATAAACTTTCACTTACCATAGAAAAGGGAAAGGTATACGGTCTCCTTGGACCCAACGGAAGCGGTAAATCAACTACTTTGGGAATGGTATTGAATGTCGTTAATTCCACCTCTGGATCATTCCAATGGTATGAAGGAAAATTGACAACCCATCAAGCCCTTAAAAAAATTGGAGCCATCATAGAACGTCCAAATTTTTACCCTTATATGTCTGCATTGCAGAACCTAATATTAATCTGTAAAATCAAACAATGCAGTTCAGATTGCATTGAAGAACAGCTAAAACTAGTAAACTTGTGGGATCGCAGAAATAGTAATTTCAGTACTTTTTCTTTGGGGATGAAACAACGCTTGGCAATTGCTGCTGCATTAGTAAACAAACCCGATCTTTTAATTTTAGATGAACCCACAAACGGCCTTGACCCAGAAGGTATTCACCAAATCAGAAAACTAATTATTACCATTGCAGAACAAGGAACTACGATTCTCCTTGCTTCGCATCTTTTAGACGAAGTAGAAAAAGTCTGCTCTGATGTAATCGTACTAAAAAATGGTGTTAAATTTTATGAAGGCGCTGTAAACGGTCTTACACAAACTCATGGGTATTTTGAAATTGCCGCAGAAAATGAAGAACAACTCCTAAACTTTCTAAAAATGCATTCAGACCTTGGAAAGATTAAAAAGGAAAATCAATATTACCATGTTTCGTTAGAAAAAAATATAAGCACTACTGAGTTTTCTAAAGAACTACAAAAAGCTGGGATACTGCTCACGCATTTCTCAAAAAAACAACCTTCTCTTGAAAGTCAATTTTTATCATTAACTCAAACCAAAAAACATGCAACTCCTGAAAATTGAACTTTACAAGCTCTGGCATAGTAGGATCTCAAAAGTTTTAATTTTTGGCTATTTCTTACTTATTTTTAGCATTGCAATTCTTAGTACTATCAAGATTGAATTTGGTCCAATAAATTTTTATTTGGCTGAACAAGGTATTTTCAACTTCCCCTATATCTGGCATTTCAACACGTTCATGATTGCGCTGCTAAAAGTCTTTTTTGCGATTATTATTGTGGCCATGATTGGAAATGAATATTCAAACAAAACTTTAAAGCAAAATCTTATTGACGGCTTGAGTAAGGCGGAGTTTTTACGTTCAAAGGTTTATGCAATTCTTGCGTTTGTCCTCACCTCCACTCTCTTAGTTTTTATTATTTCATTGATTTTAGGAGGGATCTATTCTGATTATGATGAGTTGCCTATAATTTTTACAGATCTAGAATATTTAGTTGCCTATACTGTAAAGCTTTTTGGTTTTTTCACCTTCTGCTTATTCCTCTCAATCCTTATAAAAAGATCTGCTTTTGCACTTGGTTTTTTGGCCTTGTGGCAAGTAATTGAGGGAATATCCTTTGGACTTATGAAATGGACGCTCTCCGACTTGATTCCACAAATTTCTGCAGAACAAATATTTAAATTTTTTCCATTAAATGCGATGGGGAATTTAATAAAAGAACCTTTTTCACGTCTTTCTGCGATCCAAAATATAGCCGATCAAATTGGCGATGGATTTGTAAAAGATTATTCGGTTTCTTTTTTGAATATTATAATCGTTTTAATTTGGTCTGCATTATTTATATATGGTTCCTATTCACTTTTAAAAAGAAGGGATTTATAGTTTCTTTATTAAAGCTTTCCTAATATCCATTCGATATTTTGTAATTTTGCACTTTCAAAAATATTATGGATTTTAAACTCGTTTCTGATTTTAAGCCCACTGGCGATCAACCTAAAGCCATTGAAGAAATTGTAAATCAGTTTCAAAATCAAGACTCATTTGTCACCCTTCAAGGGGTTACAGGTTCAGGAAAAACCTTTACCATGGCAAATGCCGTACAACAATTGCAACGTCCGACCTTAGTTTTAGCTCACAATAAAACTCTAGCCGCGCAACTCTATTCAGAGTTTAAACAGTTTTTCCCAGAAAATGCTGTTGAATATTTTGTTTCCTATTATGATTACTACCAACCTGAAGCTTATATCCCTACGAGCGGTACCTATATTGAAAAAGACTTGTCTATCAATGAAGACATAGAAAAACTTCGTCTCAGTACAACTTCATCCTTACTTTCAGGACGCCGCGATGTTATTGTAGTTGCTTCAGTTTCTTGCTTATACGGGATTGGAAACCCTGCTGAATTTGAGAAAAATGTAATTACTATAGAACGTGATCAAGTCATTTCAAGGACACAACTCATGCATCGTTTAGTTCAAAGTTTATATTCGAGAACTACTGCAGAATTTAGCAGAGGAAATTTCAGGGTTTTGGGAGATATTATTGATGTGTTCCCTGGTTATGCTGACATTGCGTTTAAAATTCATTTTTTTGGAGATGAAATTGAATTGATAGAAGCTTTTGATCCAATAAATAACAGTCGTTTAGAACAATACGATAAAGTGAATATTTACCCTGCTAATATCTTTGTGACCTCTCCAGATATTATACAAAATGCTATCCTTCAGATCCAAGATGATTTGGTCAAGCAAGTAGATTATTTCAAAGAAGTTGGCAAACACTTAGAAGCAAAACGCTTACATGAACGAACGGAGTTTGATTTGGAAATGATTCGTGAGTTAGGATATTGCTCAGGAATTGAAAATTATTCGCGTTATCTGGATGGTAGGGCACCCGGAACACGTCCTTTCTGTCTATTAGATTATTTTCCAAATGACTTCTTAATGATCGTTGATGAAAGTCATGTAACCATCTCACAAGTACATGCAATGTATGGAGGGGATAGAAGTAGAAAAGAAAATCTGGTAGAGTATGGTTTTCGTCTCCCTGCAGCGATGGACAATCGCCCACTAAAATTTGAAGAGTTTGAAAGCCTACAAAATCAAGTTTTGTATGTGAGTGCCACACCCGCAGATTATGAATTGGAAAAAACCGAAGGTGCTTTTGTAGAGCAAATTATTCGTCCTACAGGTCTTCTAGATCCCATAATAGAAGTCCGCCCCAGCTTAAATCAGATTGATGATTTGATTGAAGAAATACAAGTCAGAGTGGAGAAAGATGAAAGAACTTTAGTAACAACCCTTACCAAACGTATGGCAGAAGAACTGACCAAGTACTTAAGTCGAGCACAAATTCGGTGCCGCTACATTCATAGTGATGTAGATACGCTAGAGCGAGTTGAAATCATGCAAGATTTACGAAAAGGAGTTTTCGATGTCCTTATTGGAGTAAATCTTTTACGTGAGGGTTTAGATCTTCCTGAGGTATCACTTGTAGCTATTTTAGATGCAGATAAGGAAGGGTTTCTTCGCTCTCATCGTTCTCTAACTCAGACCATCGGAAGGGCGGCTCGTAATATTGAAGGAAAAGCCATTATGTATGCAGATGTCATAACAAAAAGTATGCAGAAAACTATTGATGAAACAAACTATAGAAGGGAAAAACAAAACGCTTATAATGTTAAAAATGGTATTACCCCTACGGCATTAAACAAATCATTAGACAGTGCATTAGCAAAAAATTCTTTGTCTACTCATGCCAATGAACTCGAATCACGTAAAGTTGCAGAAGAAGCAAACCGCTACCTAACCAAACCCCAAATAGAAAAGAAAATTAGAGAACTACGTAAGGATATGGAAAAAGCAGCAAAATCTCTCGATTTTATTGAAGCTGCAAAATATAGAGATGACATTAAGCTTTTGCAGGAAAAATTATAAATAAATCCTAAATTCATTTTAAAAAATCACCCATTCAAAACAAACACTTTCTTTTGTCGAATGAAAAATTATATTCACTTTTTTATCTTTTACTTGACACTTATCCTTACAGGAAATCAAACACTAAAAAGTCAAGAAATAAGTGCAGTGATTAAAGATAGTCTCACGCAAGAAGTAATTCCTTTTGCAACTATTTATTTATCCTCTGGGAAGGGTATAATTACAAATGAAGAAGGGCGATTCAAAATGCAGTATGACGCCTTTAAAAAGATAGATGATTCACTTTTTATTTCCTGTATGGGATATAAAACCATAGGATATCCTGTTAGGTCGTTTAAAGACAGTATTATTTTTCTACCCTCAAAAACCATTGCCTTAGGTTCCATCATTTTATCCAATAAAAACTTGAGTGCAGAGGATATAATCAAAGAGGTGAAAAAGAACATTGCTGAAAAATATGAATTGGGCCTGACGTATAAGAAAGTTTTTTTTAGAGAATCGGGAAGCCAGAAATTTAAAGACTTAAATGTGAAAGTTAAGAAATCCTCAATTAAAGAATTTAATCAGGCTTTTTGGGACAGCACCCTTCTAAAAGTACCAAGGTATAACGAATGGCATAGTGAAATACTTGGGGATTTATATGGAGATTTTTCTGAGGAAAGTCAGAAATTAGAGATTGAAAAAGCGCTTGAGTTAGAAGACAAAGAGACTACTGCTATTTTTGAAAATATCGAAAAAGCTTTTGATTCCATTTTAAAGCAAAATGTAAAAACAGATTCCTATTTCAAACTTCGCATGGGGATCATAAGTGCTAAACTTGAATCAGATGATCTCAACGGATCAGAAAAAGATACCCTTAGTCAAGATGAAAAATTAATGAATAAAAAAGCATCTTTTTTAAAGTGGAGAAAAAGTGTTTTAACCAATCTTTTAAGAGCACTTTTTGAAGAAGAAAGCCTATCCATCACTGTTTTGGACAAGTCAAATCGATATGATTTCGAAAAGATTGATTTTACCTATTTCAATAATACTCCCGTTTACGTCTTAAAATTCGAACCTTCAGGAAGTGCCGACTATGCAGGTAAACTTTATATAGATGCTGATGAAATGACACTCATTCGAGCAGAATATAAAAATATTCAAAATATACGCGATATTAGTTTGTTGGGTATGTCCTATAAACACTATTTTAAAGAAGTAGTAATTCAGTTTAAAAAAATGTCAACTGGAAAATATGCCTTACAATATTTCGAACTTACTGATCAATTTGAAACAGGAGTAAATCGTTCGTTTACTATTGTAGAAAAAAATAAAATTGTTAAAGGCCGAAATAAACAAAACGAATTGAAAATGGAATTGAATCTTCACACCAATCAATATCAAAAATATCAGGCTGTCATTTTTGAAACTCAAAGTATTTCCCAAGAAAACTTCGTTACTTTTGAGGAAAAACCTGATGTTTTGCCCGTTAACCTCATCCAATATGATCCCACTTTTTGGGAAGGTTATACCATCATTGAACCCAATGAAGCCATCAAAGCTTTTAAAGTGGAAAAATGATTTCTAAATAAATTAGTGCGATCCTTTAACTACCCTGAAATTTTCAAAATATTTCTATTACATTAGCGTAAAACCTAATTGAATGAAAAACTTTTTAAAGGCAATAATCATATGTTGCTTGTTGACCCAATGCCAATCCCCAAATAGAATAGCTACTCCAATTGTTTTTACAATAAACGCTTTTGATGTCCCCAACAATCAGATGGAAGTGACTTTTTCTATTACCAACACTACCGATACTTTTTGGGAAGGAGGCAACTGGTCTTTACATTGGAATTCTATTTTTGGTGAGACAATCCCTGAAAGCCTTCCCGAAGGAATGGAATATAACTATGTGGATGGGCAACAATATTTGATTTTAACATTTGGCGAACAATACAATCTAAACCCAAAAGAAAGCCTAAGCTTTTCAGCTGTTCAAAAAGGAATTATTCCAAGATTAGCAATGGGACCCAATGGATTTTTTGTCCATAATAAAAATACTCAAACTAACATTGATCTTGAAAGTAAAATCGTTTGGCAAAATGCAAAAGGAATTGAAGGACTAAACATCCCTAGTGCTGAAGATCGATACGCAACCTATAAAACACTAAAAACAGTTCCCAAAGAGCAACTGGCTTGGGTAATTCCTAGCCCACAAAAACATGAGTTTAAAGGAGAATATCGAACTCCATCCGCATTAAACTTTAATTTAGATTCGTTCGAAATGGATGTGAATTTCATTAGCGAGAGGCTTCAGGAAGGGCTCACAATCACTGTGAATTCCGAAAACAACTTGGATAATAATCTATCCGTTATTCAAAATAATTCTCTAGGAAGAGAAGCCTACAGACTACAAATTTCAGAGGATAAAATTCGTATTGAAGCTAGTCATTCCACAGGTGTCTTTTATGCTTTTGAATCTTTACATCAAATTCTATTGATTGCTCAAAACGAAGAAAAAGGATGGCCCATAATCACCATAGAAGATGCACCAAGATTTGAAAACAGGGGATTTATGTCGGATGTAGCGCGAAACTTTTATCCCAAAGAAAAGCTTTTCCAAATTCTGGATTATATGGCACTTTACAAACTAAATCGTTTTGACTTAAAACTCACAGATGATGATGGTTGGCGAATTGAAATACCAGGACTCCCTGAATTGACTGAGGTTGGAGGAAAACGAGGGTACACTAAAGATGAAAACGATCGTTTGATTCCTATGTATGGATCAGGATCAGGAGATCAAAAAAGTACAGGAAATGGATTTTTAAGTGGACAGGATTTTGTAGAAATAATTCAATACGCCAAAGAACGGCATATAGAGGTGATTCCCCAGGTTAGCTTTCCCTCTCATGCGAGAGCTGCAATCAAAGCCATGAAGGCGCGCTATGAAAATTATAAAGCAGCAGGTGATATGGAAGCCGCCACCGAATATATGCTTCACGATCCAGAAGATCAAAGTGAATACCGCTCTGCACAATTATATAGTGACAATGTGGTCTGTATTTGTGATGATAGTGCCTATCGGTTTTATGAAAAAATAATTCTTGAAATTAAAGCGCTCTACGAAAAAGCAGACACCCCTATGAAAGTATTTAATATTGGAGCAGACGAATTGCCCTACGGCCCTTGGCAAAAATCACCAAAGTGTAAAGAATATATCGCAAATAACAAATCCATTCCATCTGTAAAAGATTTATACAATTACAACTTAAGGTTAATAAATACAATAATCACCAATGCGGGAGCAAGAATGGTGGGTTGGGAAGATGCCCTTTTGGTGCATAGTGAAAATGAACAATCGGAACTTAACATTAAAGAAGATCTTTTGGACTTAGACTTTACACCTTACGTATGGAACAACACCTGGGGTGGCGGTCGAGAAGACATGATTTATAGACTTGCAAATAAAGGTTTCAAGGCGATTATGAGCAATTCATCTGCTTTTTATTTCGATATGGTTGACGACTATGATATGGAAAATTACGGTATTAGTTGGTCGGGGTACGTCACCTATAAAGACAGCTGGGGAACAGAACCTCTAAATGTATTTGCCAATAAAGTAAAATTAGAAGCCCTCGGAATTGATGAGGCAACAGTGACAACCAAAGAATTCCTAAAACCTGAGGCGAAAGCTAACTTCTTAGGCATTCAGTCTCAATTATGGACAGAAACCATTACCTCTGAAGCCGTTTTTGACGCTTTATTAATGCCCAATTTAATTGTGTTTTCACAAAGGGCCTGGGGGGCAAAAGAACCTTGGATAGATTTGCCTACTGCCTCAGACCAAAAACCAGCTCTTGAAAAAGCATGGAATCTATTTGTAAACAATCTCGGGCAAAGACAGCTGCCTCTAATTAATCAACTTTATGGTGGTGTCTCTTTTGACCTACCCAAACCAGGAGGTATTCTAAAAGAAGGTGAATTGTGGGTGAATCAACAATTCCCAGGCTTAATTATTCGATATACCACAGACGGAAATGAGCCTACCTCAGAAAGTCGTAAATATACTGAAAGAGTAAAATTACCCGCACAATCAAAAGTTCGCTTACGAAGCTTTGATTCTAGAAATAGAGGCGGAAAAAGCATTTCAATTAATTAATATTTAAATCTATGGAAACTAAAAACCAACGTCTACTTGCCTTAGATATTTTACGAGGCCTTACTATAATCTTAATGATTGTGGTAAATGATCCTGGGTCATGGAGTGAAGTCTATGCCCCTTTTTTACATGCAGAATGGAATGGGTTGACACCCACAGATTATGTGTTTCCCACTTTTCTATTCATTGTAGGAGTTTCGATTGTTTTATCATTAAGCAAACAATTAGAAGCAGGTAAAACACGTTCACAGATTGCTAAAAAAGTTCTTTGGAGGGCCCTTAAAATATATCTTGTAGGTATTTTTCTTTGGTTATGGCCCAGCTTCAATTTTGAAGGTATACGTTGGGTGGGTGTATTACCAAGAATAGCCCTTGTATTTTTAGCTTGCGGACTCATCTTTCTATACACAACAAAAAAAACACAATGGTATCTGGGAATAGGTATTCTTTTAGGATATTGGATTATGATGGCCTATGTTCCTGTACCAGGAATTGGATTTCCAGACTTGTCTATTCCAGAAAAAAATTGGGCACACTATTTGGATTCTTTCCTTATACCGGGTAGACTTTGGAAATATACCTGGGACCCTGAAGGCTTTTTAAGTACTTTACCGGCGATAGTGAGTGGTTTGATTGGAATGTGGGCAGGCTACGTTTTAATGAAAAAAGAAGAATTAAAAACGCGTCTTAATCACCTTTTTTTCATTGGTTTTATCTTATTATTTCTAGGAGATGCAATGCAATGGGTATTCCCATTTAACAAAAACCTATGGAGTTCCTCCTTCACCCTTTTTATGGGAGGTATTGGAATGTTATCCTTGGCTGCTTTTAGTTATTACTTTGACGTAAGGCAAAGCCGCTTTAAATTTGAATTTGCTCATGTTTTTGGAGTTAATTCTATTTTTGCTTATTCAATGTCTAGTATATTAACTGTAATTTTTTATAGTTCAAAATGGTTTGGATTTGCTTTAAATCAAGAATTCATGAGCCTCTGGGAAAATATTGGACTCCCTTTAAAACTAGGATCTTTAGTCTATGCATTACTTTATGTACTAATCATTTGGCTTCCCACTTATTATTTATTTAAAAAGAAAATTTATCTTAAACTATAGGATAAAAAAAGAATCGACCTCATTGAGGTCGATTCAAAACAAAAACAAATAATTAATCTAATTTATTTTAATCAGCTTTTTAGGCTGAGGAAGGGCTTCTTTTCGTTTAGGTAACGAAATATGAAGTACGCCCTCCGAATAATTAGCATCAATTTTTGAAAGGTCAACACTGTCGGGAACATTAAATGAGCGTCTAAAGCTATTGTAACTAAATTCTCGTCGTGTAAATTTTTCTTTTTCAGAAGCCTTTTCTTCCTCTTGATTTGCAGTTATGGAAAGAATTCCTTCCTCCATTTCAATTTCAAAATTATCTTTTTGCATTCCAGGAACGGCTAATTCAATATCAAACTGAGTTTCCCTTTCTATAATATTTACAGCAGGGCTTGTTGTTGAAGATGGATGTAGCTTTGTATTCCAATCTTGGTTTACAAATTCGTCTACAAGAGAAAAAAAAGGTGTTTGTTTACGTATTAAATTCATATCATTTTGTTTTAAGGTTAACAATTTTATTTGTTTACCCTAAAGCAAAATCAAGACCAAAATAAGTAAGGTGTCATTTTGACGTGTATTCTGTAAAAAAAACTGTCATTATGGCAATTAACTGATTGCTTCCTGGACTTTATCAGCTGCTTCTTGAAATGCAGTGGCAGAAAGCACATTCAATCCAGAAGAATCGATAAGTTTTTTCGCTATGTCTGCATTAGTTCCCTGCAGACGAACAATAATAGGCACTTGAATAGCGTCTCCTAAGTTTTTATAAGCATCTACAATTCCTTGTGCCACACGGTCACAGCGAACAATCCCTCCAAAAATATTAATCAAAATAGCTTTTACCGCAGGATCTTTAAGAATCAGACGAAAAGCAATTTCTACACGTGCAGCATCTGCAGTCCCTCCCACGTCAAGAAAATTAGCAGGATCACCACCCGCTTGCTTAATCAAGTCCATAGTTGCCATAGCAAGACCAGCGCCATTTACCATACACCCTACATTACCATCTAAGTCAACGTAATTAAGGCCTACAGAACGTGCCTCCACCTCAACAGGATTCTCTTCACTTAAATCTCGGAGCGCCTCAAAATCTGGGTGTCTAAAGAGACTGTTGTCATCTATAGTCACTTTAGCATCTACAGCAATTATACGATCGTCTGAAGTTTTTAACACAGGGTTAATTTCAAACAACGAAGCATCAGAACCAACGTAAGCCCTGTATAAAGCACTTACAAATTTAGTCATGTCTTTAAAAGCAGCTCCTGACAAACCTAAATTGAAGGCTACTTTTCTAGCCTGAAAAGGCAACAAACCCAATGCAGGATCAATTTCTTCAGTAAATATTAAATGAGGAGTTACCTCAGCAACCGCCTCTATATCCATTCCTCCTTCGGTCGAATACATGATCATATTTTTTCCAGTAGCACGATTCAAAAGGATAGACATATAAAACTCACTAGGCTCAGAAGCTCCAGGATAATACACATCTTCAGCAACCAATATTTGGTTTACTTTTTTCCCCTCTGGGGGGGTTTGTGGAGTAATCAATTGCATTCCTATGATAGAGGTTGCAACCGATTCAAGTTCTTGAAGATTTTTGGCCAACTTCACACCTCCTCCTTTGCCTCGTCCACCTGCATGGATTTGAGCTTTCACAATATGCCATTGTGTGCCGGTAGTTTCCGTTAGTTGTTTTCCTGCTGCAACTGCTTCAGCAGCAGTTTTTGCAACAATTCCACGCTGAATGGTCACGCCAAATCCAGCTAAAACTTCTTTCCCTTGGTATTCATGTAAATTCATAAGTAAATTCTAAAATCTTGTGCAAAAATAGAGAAACACAAGCGGAAAATTACCCCCCAAATGAAAAACTTTTTGTTACAGGTGTAACATTCTGTTGTAATAATAATTCGTTTGTTTATTTCTTTTGTGTGTTTTTATTTCCTTAGTACTTTTGCTTTCACTTAGGATAAACACAATGAAAGAATCTACATTACTATCTATTGCAAAACAAGAAGGCCATCCCGTCTATGTTTATGATGCCAATAAAATTGAGCAGCAATTTACAAGACTTCAAAATGCATTTAAAGGAGTAGAAAAACTTCGTATTAATTATGCTTGCAAGGCCTTGTCCAACCTATCTATTTTGGGTCTTATGAAGAAAATGGGGTCGGGATTAGACACCGTATCTATTCAAGAAGTTCAAATGGGAATTAAAGCAGGATTCAAACCTAAGGATATTATATTCACTCCCAATGGGGTTTCTTTAGAAGAAATAGAAAAAGCAGCTAAAATCGGAGTTCAGATTAATATTGACAATCTTTCTATTCTTGAGCAATTTGGAACAAAACATCCAAATATTCCAGTTTGTATCCGAATCAATCCACATGTAATGGCAGGAGGAAATAGTAATATTTCTGTGGGACATATCGACTCAAAATTTGGAATTTCTATTCATCAAATTCCCCATGTATTACGCATAGTTGAAAACACAAAAATGCATATCAACGGGGTGCACATGCACACTGGGAGTGACATTTTAGACATAGAAGTGTTTTTATATGCTTCCGAAATTCTTTTTGATACAGCACTACAATTTAAAAATCTAGAATTTCTAGATTTTGGAAGCGGATTTAAAGTACCCTATCGTGAAGGTGACATTGAAACCAATATTGAAGAATTAGGGGAAAAACTCACCGAACGCTTTCACCAATTCTGTGAGACATATGGAAGTACGCTAGAACTTGCCTTTGAACCCGGTAAGTTTCTTGTGAGTCAAGCGGGGTACTTTTTAGTTCAAGTAAATGCTGTAAAACAAACTACTTCTACTGTTTTTGCACAAGTAGATTCTGGGTTTAACCACCTGATACGACCCATGCTTTATGGCTCACACCACGAAATAAAAAATATTTCAAAGCCTAATGGTAAAGAGCGTTTTTACACAGTTGTAGGATACATTTGCGAAACCGACACTTTTGGAAGTAATCGTAAAATTGCAGAAATTTCTGAGGGAGATATCCTTGCCTTCCAAAATGCGGGAGCTTATTGCTTCACTATGGCAAGCAATTATAATTCAAGATTTCGCCCGGCCGAAATCTTATGGTATAATAACCAAGCTCTTGTGATAAGAAAAAGAGAAACTTTTGAAGATTTAGTATATAATCAGGTGCTCCTTGACTTTAAAGAAAAAAAAGTAGTGGGTTAATGAATCCTTGCAAGAGACTCTAAAGTTGAATTATAGGTTTCTACAAATTCTCCAACCACCTCTGCTGCAGGAATAATACTGTCAATCTGTGCAGCTACTTGCCCAATTTCAAGCTCCCCTTCAACAAGGTCTCCTTCAAACATTCCCTTTTTTGCTCTACCCCTTCCGAGGGCTTCCCGAAGCTCTTCAACACTAGCTCCAGCTTCATACAAGGCGTTGATTTTTTGATAAAAAGGATTTTTTATCAACCTAACAGGAGTCAATTCTTTTAACGTAAGGACTGTCGACCCTTGATCAGCTTTAACAACTTCTTCTTTAAAATTATCATGGGAAGAAGCCTCTTTTGTAGCAACAAATCTGGAACCTACCTGAACACCTTCAGCTCCTAAAGTCATTGCAGCAAGCATCGCTGGACCGGACCCAATTCCCCCAGCAGCAATAAGCGGAATGGTGATTGCTTTTTTAACTAACGGAATTAAAGTTAAGGTTGTAGTTTCTTCTCGTCCGTTATGTCCACCAGCTTCAAAACCTTCGGCAACAACAGCATCAACGCCACAATCTTGTGCCTTTAAAGCAAACTTTACAGAACTTACCACATGAACTACAATACAAGCATGAGATTTTAAGTAATCGGTCCATAATCTTGGATTGCCTGCTGCCGTAAAAACAATCGGCACTTTTTCCTCTACAATAACCTTCATTAACTGGTCAATGTCGGGGTATAACAACGGTACATTTACCCCAAAAGGATTTTGAGTGGCTTTCTTACACTTCTGAATATGCTCTCTAAGAACTTCTGGGTACATTGATCCCGCTCCTATCAAGCCTAAGCCACCAGCATTAGATACAGCAGAAGCCAATCGCCAGCCACTTGCCCAGACCATCCCCGCCTGAATGATAGGATATTGGATTCCAAAAAGCCGATTAACTCGGTTTTTAATCATAGAAACTGATCTACTTTTACATAGGCATCAATTACTGCTTGCTCTCCCGCTTTGTCAGAACGACTATTCCCATGTTCCATTCCTAAAATTCCATCAAAACCTCTGGTGTGTATGTATTTAAAAACATTAGTGTAATTAATCTCTCCTGTGGTAGGTTCATTTCTTCCTGGATTATCACCTATTTGAAAATATCCAATCTCATCCCAACATTGCTCAATATTCGGTATTAAATTTCCTTCTTGTATTTGCTGATGATAGATATCAAATAAAATTTTACAAGAGGGAGAATTTACTGATTTACATATTTCATAAGCTTGTGGACTCTCAGACAAAAATAGCCCCGGATGATTTCTAAAATTCAATGGCTCTAAAACCATTACAATTCCATGGGGCTCCAAAAGGGCGGCTGCTTGTTTTAAACTTTCCACCACGTGAGCAGTTTGATAGGCCATGTTTTGACGTAAATCGACATGCCCTGGAACAACAGTCATCCATTTCGCATTAACCCGCTTGGCGACAGGAATTGCTTTTTTGATATAGTCCAAAAACTCTTCTCTAAGCGTTTGATCACCACTGGCTAAATTCGGTTTTTGCCAATAAATTTCGTGGGCCACAAATACCCCCATACGGATACCTCTTTTCTCCATGGTTTGTGCCATTTTCTCTTGCAATGCTATCTCTCTTGAACGCATACCATTATCTTCAAAAGCAGTAAATCCTTGATCTGCCATGAAATTTAGCTGATCAATGGGATCATTTCCTGCGTGGTGCTTGAACATTCCTAAATGAGGAGCGTATGGCAGATTAAATACATGCTTAGAAATAGCTTTATTCGATTTAGCGAATGCTGCTGCTCCTGCAAAAAACCCAAGGCCAGATGCTCCAGCAAGCTGAGTAAAATTTCTTCTGTTCATATTAAATAAATTTTGTTTTTCCTGGAGTTGGAATTGGATACAATCCATTTGCGTCAGGAAGTGAGGGGGGTGTACTATCCCATGTTAAAGATTCCGGCATCAAATGCAATTGAGAATTTAACGCTTCTTCAAAGGTGATTTTTTTACCAGTATACGTAGCCATTCTTCCCAAAATAGCTGAAAGTGTACTCTTAGCACCATTCTCAGCATCTGAAATAACACCTCCACTTCGTATTGAAGCAAACAACTTATCGTGTTCTACCTGATAGGGGTTGGGGTCTTCGCTGCCTCTTCTGGGATATTTATATTGGGTTGCTCCTTCTAAATCAGAGATCTCTCCTTTTCCAATTTCTAAACTTCCTTTGGTTCCCTGAAAAACTTCATCTACTCGACTCATGGTTCCTGGTATATGACGACATTGACTCGAAATTACTGCTCCACTTGGATAGGTAAACTCTACAAAATGGTGATCAAAAATTTCCCCATGATCAATTCCATTTCTCACTTGACGCCCACCCATTCCTTGTGCTGATTCTGGATATTCGCCTACAAACCAGTTTGCCACATCAATATTATGAATATGTTGCTCTAAAATATGATCTCCACAAAGCCAATTGAAGTAATACCAATTACGCATTTGATATTCCAATTCTGATTGCCCCGGTTGACGCTTTTTTACCCAAACGCCCGCATCATTCCAGTAGACTTGTCCACTGCGAATTTTTCCTATCGCTCCAGCATCAATTTTTTGTTTTAAATCAATATACTTCGATTGATAATGTCGTTGTAAACCAACAACTACATTTAGTTTTTTCGCTTTGGCTACTTTAGCCATCTCCAAAACCTTTCTTATCCCAACAGGATCAGTAGCGACAGGTTTTTCCATAAACACATGCTTGTCATTATTTATGGCATACTCAAAGTGATAAGGTCTGAATCCAGGAGGAGTGGTCAAAATAACCACGTCCGCCATATCAATTGCTTTCTTGTAAGCATCTAAACCAATAAAACGATGTTTCTCTGGAATGTTAATTTTCTTCTGACCGTCAAAATGGTCTTGAATTCCTTTCAAACTTCTTTCAATACGGTCACCGAATGCATCGGCCATAGCCACTAATTCAACATTTTCATCAGCAGTAAGGGCTTGTACCGCAGCGCCAGAGCCTCTACCTCCACAACCTACCAAAGCAAGTTTAAGTTTTTTAGCACCATAGACATTTGCCATGGCATCTACCCCAAGAGGCATAGTCAACAGGGCACTGGTTGCTAGTGCCGTTTTTTGAACAAAAGAGCGTCTAGATCCTCCGTTGCTTAGATTGTTTTTTTTCTTGTTTGTCATCTTCATTAATTTAAGTTAGTCTGTGTAGTTCCAATATTGTTTTTGTTCTTCTTCTGAAGGCACATTAAGTGGTCTAACGACTCTAAATCCAACAAAGGGAGCGTCGGTATGCCACCATATACTCTTAGGGATTTGAGGATCTCGTTTTTTCCAGCTTTTGGAAGAAGGTCTGCGTGCTGCTGAACGAAGACGATTGGGACTGTCCATCCAAGAACCGCCTCGTACTACTTTTGGGTATATTTTTTCGCCTTTTTCCTGAGGATTATCAACCCCTTTTTTTCTTTTTGAATAAGCTGTAGGTAAATATTGATCTAAAGTCCATTCAGCCACATTTCCATGCATATCATGCAAACCCCAATCATTGGGTTTCTTAGTTCCAACTTTTTGGTATTTATCATTACTATTCCCTTTAAACCAAGCATAATTCATAAGTTCAGACACATCATCACCAAATGAATATGATGATGTACTTCCTGCTCTTGCAGCGTATTCCCATTCAGCCTCTGTCGGCAGACGGTAAAAGTGACCTGTCATTGCAGAAAGCCATTCACAAAATTTTACTGCTGCTAATTGTGTCATACAAATTGCTGGATAGTTATCAATTCCCATCCCAAAACTCATTTCTACGTAGGGTGTTGTAGCTCCTGAAACCGCATCAACATCTAATGAGACTTCTGTATTTGCATCTTTTATAATTTGATTTTGATCAATTTCTCTACTGACAAAAAGATTGTATAAATCCCAAGTGATTTCAACTTTACTCATCCAAAAAGGGGCTATGGTCACCCGATGCTGTGGCCCTTCATCTCCGAAATGACCCCCTTCTACTTTTGGGCTTCCCATAATAAATTCACCTCCTTGGATAAAAACCATAGGGTTTTGATAATCAACTTCTGGTAATTGAATCGAATAATTCTCCTGTCCAAAAACATTTAGCACCCAAAATATAAAAAAAAGTTTAATGTAAAAATCTCTCATTATATTTAATCCACTATAAAAGTTAAACAATATTATATATTTCAATTAACAAGTAACGTTTTTTATATAAATAAATGATTTTTCAATCCACATTAACAAAAATTTTATATTTTTAAGAAAATTAATTATTTAAAAACCAAATAAACATGAATTTAAAACTTAGAATAAAGCAACTTGTTTTTTTCACTTTCATTTTAGTGGGAAGCATTGCTTTTGCCCAACAGTCCGTTTCAGGAACTGTAAGCGATAATGAAGGACCTCTTCCGGGAGTTAGTGTCATTATCAAAGGGACTGCTCAAGGAGTGGTGACCGACTTTGATGGTAATTATACCATATCAGTATCAAATCAAGAAGCAGAACTTGTTTTCTCCTATTTGGGTTTTCTAACTCAGGAAATTACGGTGGGATCGAACAGTAACCTTGATGTTCAACTAATTGAAGACGTTCAAGGTCTTGAAGAAGTAGTTGTAACCGGTTATGGAACTCAGAAAAAAGCAACTTTAACTGGTTCTATCGCAACCATTGGTGGTGAAGCGCTTGAAAAATCATCCTCTCCAAACCTAGGTACTGCTTTGGCTGGAAAAGTGGCTGGTCTATATATTGACACTGGAAATGGAGCCCCTGGTGCTGACAATCCAGCGATTCGTGTTCGTGGTACCAATACATTCAATAATTCCTCTGCACTTATTGTAATTGATGGAATTCCAAATCGTGCAGGTGGTTTAGCTCGTATAAACCCAGCAGATATTGAAAGTATATCCGTATTAAAAGATGCATCAGCTGCAATTTATGGAGCTAGAGCAGCAAATGGTGTTATCCTCATCACTACCAAAAGAGGTAAAAAAGGAGATGCACAAGTTAAAATAACATCCAATTATGGATGGCAAAATTTCACAACTGTTCCTGACATGTTGGAAGGTGCTGAATATATGGATTTAGTGAATTTATTAAATGTTTACAAACTTCCTACTAATGAATGGACTGCAGCAAATGCCGTTCGAGGACAACCTTTTACACGTCCAAACGGTGAAGTATTAAACCCAACTTATTCTACCGATCGTATTCAGAATACAGCGGCAGGAACTGATTTATGGAACTATCCTGACACAGACTGGATGGAAGAAGTGCAACGTAAAAATGCTCCTACTACAAGACAAAATGTTCAAGTTAGTGGTGGTAATGATGATGTAACATATTTAGCTTCTTTTGGTTTTTTAAGGCAAGATGTTAATTTTAAAAATGCACCTAAAGGATTTACTCAGTATGACTTACGTTTAAATCTTGATGCTAAAATTAATGACTTTTTAAGTATGGATGTAGGTTTGTATTCTCGTCAAGAAGAGAATCTTACTTCTACCAATGCACCTGCAAATGTATTTAACGACTTAGTAAGACAATACCCTTGGTTTCCAGCCTACTGGCCTACGGGTGAGTATGGACCTGATATTGAAAACGGGAACAACCCAGCTATTCGGGTAACGGATTCTCCTGGATACAATAATAGAAGCACAAACTTTGTTCAAAGTAATATTGGAATAAACTTAAAGGTTCCTGGCGTAGAAGGCTTACTCATTAGAGGTAATGTTTCTTACGACAAGATGAACTTTGATCAAAAGTTATGGCAACGACCATGGGAATTATACACTTGGGATGGAATCAACAAAGACTCGTCTGGGTTGACAGCAGCGCAACGTGGACCAGGTGATCCTAGTTTAACTCAAGACCATACTACCTTAACTGATATCACAGCAACTGTTAATGCTTCTTATGAAAAAGAAGTAGGAGATCATTACTTTAAAGTATTGGGAGGTATAACTCGTGAAGAATCGGAACAAAGTTTCATGAGAGCCTACAAGCGTTTCTTCTTATCCAATGATTTAGATCAATTAAGTTTTGGTGGACAAGATGGACAATTTAGTCAAGGAACAGGATACGAAATAGCACGTTTGAACTATTATGGTAGAATAAATTATACTTATAAAGAAAAATACTTGTTTGAAGCACTTTTCCGTTATGATGGATCTTACTTATTTCCAGAAGACACTCGCTATGGTTTCTTCCCTGGAGCATCAGCAGGGTGGGTTGTTTCTGAAGAAAATTTCTTTAAAGACAATGTATCTTTCTTAGATTACTTTAAGTTAAAAGGTTCATGGGGACAATTGGGTAATGACAACGTTGCTCCATTCCAGTTCCTTGCTTCTTATGGGTTCTCTGCAACAGGCCTTGGAGATGTCTACACTACAGCATATGAAACTAAAGTACCCAATACCAACATTACTTGGGAGACTCAAACTTCTGCTAACTTTGGTTTTGACTTAAGAGCAATTAACAACAGACTCTCATTAGGATTTGAAGTATTCAGAAACCTAAGAGAAGACATCCTTACACTTCCCAACAAGACGTTACCCTCTTATAGTGGAATTACACCTCCAGCACAAAATATTGGAGAATTTGAAAATACAGGAATTGAAATTACGGCTGGATTTAATGGAGAAACTAATTCTGGTTTGACTTATAACTTCTCCTTTAATGTAAGTGATTCAAACAATACTTTATTGTTCGTAGACGAACCTGATTTTGCAGATCGTCCATGGCAACGTGAAACAGGAGGTGAATTAGGTCGTCCTTTACTTTATTCTTTCGATGGAGTATTCCGATCACAAGCTGAAATTGACTCTGAATCTTTAGATTATTCAGGCGTTACGCCATTATTAAAACCTGGAGATGCTAGAGTTGCAGATATCAACGGAGATGGTAAAATTACACCTGCAGATAAACAACGAACAGGTGGAAGTGCTTTTGCAGACACTCAGTTTGGTTTCAATACTTCTTTAGCATACAAGAATTTTGATTTTAACATGTACTGGAATGGTGCTGCTGGTGGCTTCAATAGCTATGAGTGGAGCTTTATGTCTGGAACATTAGCAAACGTCCAACGCGATGTATTTGATCGTGCATGGTCATTGGATAATCCTAATGCTCCAGCACCAAGATTAGCAGATCGTGGTGACCAATGGTATTCTGGTCAAACAGATTACGCTTTGATAACACGAGACTTTATTCGATTAAAATCATTAGAATTAGGTTATAATTTTTCTGAAGAAATTAGCAGTAAAATTGGAGCACAAAGTATTCGACTGTCCGTATCAGGTACAAACTTGATTACCATTACAGATTTCCCTTTTGATCCTGAGATATTACAAAGCGGAGCGGATATAAATAATACAAGAAATGCAGGTGGTGGAGCTGTCAACAATGGTGGTGCCTATCCTCTATTAAAAACAATAATAACTGGAGTACAATTAACTTTTTAAACATGATAATAATGAAGAAGATTTTTTTTAATGTTGCAAGTGGTGTTATGTTTAGTCTAGCCCTAGTCGGGTGTCAAGACGACTTTCTAAATACAACCCCGCTGAGCGAAATTGCTGAGTCAAATGTTTGGTCATCAGCTAAATTAGCAGAAGCTGCTGTATTAGACCTTTATCAAGGTACTTGGGCAGGAACACTTACCCGTGAAGAAACGACAGATGCCTTTACAGATCAAGCTGTATTTACGCACCCTGGTCGTGGAGTAGATGGATATACCGAGGGTAAAATGAATCCATCAGGTAGTTATATTGATTTCCAATGGTTTAGTTGGACTCAAATATATCCTTTCATCCGTAGTTCAAATATTGCAATTAAACAATTGACTACAAACGAAGGTGGTTTGGAAGCCGGTCTTGCTAAAAGGCTATTAGGAGAAGCTTATTTTATGAGAGCTTATTTCTACACGCAGCTAATGCGCCAGTTTGGAGGTTTAGTATTATTAACCGAACCACTGACACTTGAAAGCGAAGCTGAAAATCCAAGATCTAGTTTTGAAGCAACTATAAATCAAATTATTGCTGATGTTGATCAGGCGATTTCATTATTGAATGACGCCCCTGCGGACAAAGCAAGAGCACATAAAATTACAGCTTTAGCATTGAAGTCAAGAGTTTTAACGCATGCTGCTAGTGATTTATACGATCAAACCAAAACAGCTGGAATTTCAACAATTTCATCCTTTGCAAATAAAGAACTTATAGGATATACTTCTGGTTCTCAACAACAACGTTGGCAGGCAGCTAAAGTAGCTTCAAAAGCGCTATTAGATGCTACAACAGGATATAAATTAGATTATTCAGCTCCTGCATCTTTTGAAGAAGCAAAGCAGAATTACGAAGATATCTGGTTACAAGGAGATAAAAATCAAGATTTTATCTGGGGACGTTTAATCGAGTCCTTCGGTTTTGGATCAAGAACTTATCCTGGAGGTAATGATTGGTCACAAGGACCCGGAATGGTTGCTTTATATCATGGTCCAAATGGATATCACGAGTGGGCAGGAACTACACCTACAGAAGCATTGGCTTCTAAGTATAGTCTAGCCGACGGTACTGATTTTGATTGGAATAATCCAGATCACGCTAGTGATCCTTACGGAAACCGAGAAGCTCGTTTTTATTCAACTTTATTGTTTGATGGAGCGCCTTGGAAAGTAAGAACCTCTGACGTTACTAAATATGATAACTTCAATGAAATTCAAACGGGTTATTACACCTTCAAAGATGGAACTATTGTAAATGGTGTGGATACGCGTCAAGGACCTATTGAAGATTGGAATGGTTCTAGAACAGGTTACTATTTCAAAAAATTCATGGATCCTTATACTCCTGCATCATGGCCAAATGATTTACAAAAAGTAGATGCGCCATATGTACGTTATACTGAAATCCTTTTAAATTATGTGGAAGCAAATATTAATCTTGGAGATGAAGGCGAGGCTAAAGCATGGTTGAACAGATTACGTTTCAGAAATGGATTACCAGAGGTTACAGCATCAGGTTCTGATCTAGTTGAAGTATATAAAAGAGAACGTGATAAAGAATTGGTAAACGAAGATGCGCGTCTATATGACATGAAGAGATGGTTAGAAGGGCCTTATTCATTAGACAAACAAGTTCAGCAGATTCTAATTCAAGCTACTCAAAAGTCAGGAAGTGGAATGACTCCAGCTAATTATCAAAAAAGTAGTTCTGATTTTGAATATGTTTACAGACCAACTGATATTGTATTTGAAAACAGAGTATGGAAAGATCAGGTTTATTTTATGCCTATTCCTCAGGCTGAAATCGATAGAGATCCTTCGATACAACAAAATCCAGGGTACTAATAAAACCCTTATTTAAAAATTAAAATAACCTGGTATTTTATACCAGGTTATTTTTTTTTAATATTGTTTAATAATACCTTTTTATGAGAAATATTTTAGTTCTGTTGACCTGTATGTCTTTCATATTTTCATGCACAACATCGGAAAAATCATTTGTTAAGTTAAGTCCCAAAAAAACAAACGTAGATTTTCAAAATAAATTAAACGAAACCCATAGTTACAATTATTTCACCTATCCCTACATGTATCTTGGAGGAGGGATTGCTGTTGGAGATATTAATAATGATGGTCTAGAGGATTTATATTTTACTGGAAACATGGTGTCAAATAAACTGTATTTAAATAAAGGAAATATGGTGTTTGAAGACATTACTAAAAGTGCCGGTGTCGCTGGAGATTCACGCTGGTTTTCTGGAATTACCATGGTCGATATAAATCAAGATGGATACTTAGATATATACTGTTCTGTAGGAGGGAAAAATGAACCTAACAATAATGTACTATATATTAATAATAAGGATAATACGTTTACAGAAAAAGCAAAAGAGTATGGAATTGATGACAATGGCTACAGTATGCAATCAACTTTTCTAGACTATGATAAAGATGGAGATCTTGATCTCTATGTAGCAAACTACCCTCCTACTAGCTTCACAGCACCCGTGGATTACTATAAATACATGCTAGACAATCACAGTGATCAAGATTCGGATCACTTATACAGAAACGATGGAGGAACTTTTACTGATGTAACAGAAGAATCAGGGATAAGTAATTTTGGTCTAAGCTTGGGTGTAGTAGCTTCAGATTTTAATAATGATAATTATCCTGATTTATATCTTTCTAACGACTTTAACGCACCTGATTTTCTTTATATAAATAATGGAGATGGAACTTTTTCAAACAAAATACAACCGGTTTTAAAACAAACCTCATTTTTCGGTATGGGAGTGGATAGTGCAGATTTTAATAATGATGGATGGAATGATATTTTTCAGTTAGACATGAGTGCATCAGACAATTATCGTTCAAAAGCGAATATGTCTTCCATGAATCCAGAAGTTTTTTATCAATCTGTTGCGCTAGGCTTACACCATCAGTATATGCAAAACTCATTACAACTAAACCAAGGGAATTTGGGAAACAAAGAACCTGCATTTAGCAACATCGCTCGCTGGGGAGGTGTGTCTTCTACCGATTGGAGTTGGGGTGGTTTATTTGCAGACTTTGACAATGATGGATGGAAAGATCTATTTGTAACCAATGGTATCCGAAGAGATGTAAACAATAAAGATTTTTATAATGAGCATCGTGACTTTTTTAATAAAATGGAAAATGATTCAAATTTTAGAAATAAAGAGGAGGAGGTTAAACTACTAAACTATTTAGAAAAAATTCCATCCCAAAAATTAGCCAATTACATGTTCCAAAACCAAAAAGAAAATGGCTTTGAGGACAAAAGTAGCGCTTGGGGTTTAGATGAAAAAACATTTTCAAACGGGGTTGTCTTTTCAGATTTAGATAACGATGGAGATCTTGACCTAGTCATTAATAATTTAGAAGATATTGCGAGTATCTATGAAAATAATCAAGCTACGGGGAATTATCTTGACTTTACACTCACAGGAAAGGATCAAAACCTTCCTATGGGAACAAAGATTTATATATCACAAGGAGAAAATCTTCAAATGCAAGAATACAATCTTACAAGAGGCTATATGTCTTCTGTTTCACCACGGATTCATTTTGGTGTGGGAGCGGCAAAAAGTATTGATAAGATTAGAATTGTTTGGCCTGATAATAAAGAAACAATTATGGAAAATGTGGCCACGAACCAACGCTTGAATGTTGCATACCATGAAAGTGCTGTAGATGTAGGACAAAACTCTACAATAGCGATTGCTTCAAAAAAGTTTGAAACCCTAACTCAAAATGATCCCTTTCTTCATAAAGAAAATCCATATGATGACTTTGAAGTGGAAATTTTACTTCCACATAAAAACTCAACTTTAGGTCCTGCACTTGCTGTAGGAGATTTAAATGGAGATCAAAGAGAAGATTACGTTGTGGGCGGTGCTATAGGACAGCCTGCGGCCCTTTATTTACAAAATTCTGATGGAACATTTCAATATAAAGCTATATCTATATTCGATAATGATAAATTTTATGAAGACCTCGGAATCGTAATTCTAGATGCAGACAATGATGGTGATAATGATCTTTATTTTGCAAGTGGGGGAAATGAATTTAATGAAGGCTCCCAAGGCTACGAAGACCGTTTTTATGAAAACCTTGGAAACTTAAACTTTAAACGTAACCTAGATGCAATTCCGAATACACGTATTAGCGGTGCGGAAGTTTCAGTCCAAGATTATGATCACGATGGTGATTTAGATCTTTTTGTTGGAGGTCGTTTGACAGCGAAACAATATCCTAATCCCGCAAGTTCAAGGTTACTTGAAAATCAAAGTTCCTCAACAGGTATAAAATTTATAGATGTTACAAAAGATAAACTCCCAGAACTTAAAAATATCGGCCTTGTCACGGCATCAACTTGGATTGATTATGATGGTGACTCATGGGAAGATCTTGTTATAGTTGGGGAATGGATGCCTATTCGATTTTTTAAAAACAATCAAGGAACGTTTAAAGAAGACACCAAACAAGTATTTAAATCAGATCAAAATGGATGGTGGTTTTCAATTGAAAAGGGGGACTTTGACAATGATGGAGATCAAGATTTAGTGGTTGGTAATCTTGGAACAAATTATAAATACCAAGCTTCAGTTGAAAAACCTTTTAGCATCTACCTAAATGATTTTGATAAAAATGAAGTTAAAGATATTGTTTTAAGTTACTCCACAGGATCTGAAGAATACCCTGTACGAGGAAGGCAATGTTCTTCTGAACAAATGCCTGCAATAAAGAAAAAATTCAAAAACTATGATGCATTTGCAAGTGCCTCATTAAAGGATATCTACACAGATCAAATGTTGGATAACTCCTTAAAATATGAGATCAAATCTTTTAAAAGTATATATCTAGAAAATAACGATGGAAAGTTTATCGCAAAGCCACTTCCGATGGAAGCACAATATTCGAACATCAACGCTTTTGTAGTAAAAGATTTTGACTCAGATGGTAATCTTGATCTTGTCATCGGTGGGAATTTATACAATGCAGAAGTTGAAACTCCAAGAAATGACGCTAGTTATGGTCTTTGGTTGAAGGGGGATGGTAAGGGTAATTTTAAAACTCAAAGGCCTTTAGTCTCTGGATTAAATTTAAGTGGTGATGTTAAAGACATAAAAGAAATAAATGTTGGGGAAAACCAATACTTACTTTCCGTCAGAAACAATGATTATCTACAGCAAATAAAGATCAACTAAATGCGTCTTCTTTTTATTTTAGTATTATCGGGACTTATTCTTAGCAGTTGCTCAAATTCAAGTTCAGCTTTTAAAGAATTTATCGTTGGGGACTGGCAAATTGAAAATCCAACACTCCAATCATTTATAAGGTTTAACAATCAAGGAAAAGTAACGTTCTATTTTAATCGCTTTAGTTATGAAAAAGACAGTTTAGCTGAATATGGAAAATGGAGACTTAAAGAAATTAAAAAAGGGGTTGGTATTGATACTTTTTTAGTAGAACTAGAAAAAAAGCCCTCTAATACATTATTTAAAATGCTTATTGTTAATGAAAATAAATTAAAAATCATTGATGATTTAGGATACACACTCTTTACAAGACTAGAGAACTAATTACTTTATTTGATTAAACACATTTCCTGAGTAATCAAAAAGATAATAATGGGTTCTTTTTTGTTCCTCATTTTGGTCATCTAAAAAAGAAAAATCTAGTTTTGAAATATTACTTTTCCCATCACTATACAAAGTGAATTTTTCAGGATTAAAGGTTTCGAAGTTTCTACTCGACATTAGTGATTTGAGAAGAATCTGCATGTAAACGCGTTCTAATAATTTTTGGATCATCTCATTTTCAAGGTTATTTTCAACAAGAATTTCGTATTCATCTCCATTGGCTTTCATCCATTCGAAAGAATAGTTTGTTGGAGCCATTTTTTGAGTTTCCTGAGCGCTCAAAAATGATAGGGAGACAATAAAGAAAATCAGTACAAAACAATAACTTCTGGGCAGCATTTTAATTCAAATTTAAATGATTATATTAGATCGTAATTTACAAATACTAATGTAAATTAGAATGATGGATAAATGAAGATTTGATGAGAATATTACCCTCCCTTTTATTTTTTGTTATAATGTCAACTTGTATCATTTCTTGTAACAAGGAAGAGACTCTTATAAATGATATTAAGTTTGAGTTAAAAACTGAACTCTGGCCTAATGAAGGAGGTAGTATTATACCTAGCTCAGGGAAATATTCTGCCAACATAATCAAAAGTATATATGCTCGTCCAAAACCAGGATGGGTCTTTGACCGCTGGGAAGGTGCTGTCTCTGGTAATGACAATCCAACGCAAATTGCTTTCTTTGCAGACCATGCAATACGTGCTGTTTTCGTAAAAGACACTTTTAAAATACGTACCATGGCCGGAGGAAAAGGAAAAGGAACTGATTTGAATCAATTGTATTATCCTACTGGTATAGCTCTTGATCCAACAGGGGATCTTTTAGTCAGTGACATGTACAACCATCGTATTCAAAAATGGATGCCTGGAGCTACAGTTGGAATAACCGTAGCTGGCGGTAATGGTTTTGGAATGGGTGACGATCAACTTGATGAACCCGGTAAAATTGAAATAGATGCTCAAGGTTCAATTTTTATTGCGGACACAAGGAATCAGCGAATTCAAAAATGGGAATTTGGTGCACTAAAAGGAGAAACAGTCGCAGGAGGAAAAGGTATGGGAGAAGGCTTAAACCAATTTAATAAACCCTTTGGTATTGCATTGGATAAAGAAGGATACATCTACGTTTCAGAAATTGGAAATAATAGGGTTACAAAATGGGCTCCAGGGGCTGATGAAGGAATTATTGTTGCCGGAGGCAATGGAGAAGGAAATGCACCAAATCAACTTGCTTTACCTCTTGGATTAACTGTAGACAATGAAGGAAATGTATATGTTGCTGATACCTACAACCATAGAATTCAATTATGGAGACCGGGTGCTGTAAAAGGTGAAACATTATTTTCTTTATCTAATACAGAAAATGAGTCAGGTTTGACTTATTTCAGTGGAGTTACCTACGTTGAAAAAGAAAATTATTTATTGATCACCGATTATCAGCAAAAAAGAATAATTCGTTTTAATCTGGAGAACAACACACATGAGACTGTTGTAGGTAACACTAACGATATCAACCAAGCTGATTTATTAGCTCAGCCCTATCAAATCACTCTTGACATCCTTGGTGATATTATTATCGCAGATGCCAAAAATAACCGGATACAAAAATGGAAACCAGAGACCAAAAATTAAAATCCCTAAAGCTCGAAACAAAGTTTGTTGTTCTTACTGTTTTAGTATTATGCCTTAATGTCCTATTCATCTCTTGTGAAACAAAAGCTATCAAAAATATCAATCAAAATAATCTAAAACTCGAAAGCAGTCCCTACCTGCTTCAACATGCAAAAAACCCTGTTTACTGGCAACGTTGGGATAGAGAAGTCTATAAAAACCTAAACCCAGAAGAAAAATTAGTGGTGGTAAGCATTGGATATTCTAGTTGTCATTGGTGCCATGTCATGGAAAAAGAAACTTTTGAAGATCAAGAAGTTGCTGATTACATGAATCAAAATTTTGTAAGTGTCAAGGTGGATCGTGAGGAAAATCCAGAAGTTGATAATATCTACATGACCGCAACCCAAATGATGACGGGAAGTGGTGGGTGGCCACTCAATGTGATTTGCCTCCCTGATGGAAGACCGGTTTATGGAGGAACCTACCACACCAAAGAACAATGGCTTGAAGTTTTAGGAAAAATCCAAAAGCTTTACACCAATGACAAAAGCCAACTTATGGTTTTTGCAGATCGTGTAGAAAAAGGAATTCAAGAAGTAAATACCTTTGAAATTTCTCCAGAGTCCAAGCTTATTTCACCCTCTATATTAGAAGATGAAATGCAATATTGGATGCGGGAATGGGATGAAGAATTTGGGGGTGAAAAAAGAGATCAAAAATTTATTACTCCTGTAAAATTTAATTATATACAACAGTATCAAAAGCTTACTGGGGATGAAAAAGTCAAAGAATACTTTGACAAAAGCTTAATAACCATTGCCCACAGCGGTGTTTTTGATCCCCTGGAAGGTGGTTTCTACCGCTACACAGTGGACCCCTATTGGAACATCCCTCATTTTGAGAAAATGCTTTATGATAATGCTCAAGTTTTAGGCTTATATTCTAATGCCTTTAAACAATCTAAAAATTCTGTTTTTAAAGAGCGAGTATACCAAACCTTTAACTTCTTAAAAAAACGAATGGCCAATCCAGCTGGGGGCTATTATTCAGCCATCGATGCTGACAATAATGAAGGTGAAGGACGTTATTATGTCTTTTCTAAAGAAAGTCTCCAAGCAGCAGCTGAGGATGATTTTGACTTGTTGATCGCTTATTTCAATATTGACCTAAACGAACCTTTTGAGGAATATTTTTACAATTTAAAATTAAGACCCATTGATTCCGCGTTTTTAGAACAATATAAAATCGATAGGGAGACCTTGGAAGCAAAACAAAAGTCTTGGATTTCAAAACTTAAAGTGGAAATGCAAAAACGTGAATTTCCGCTAATTGACACCAAAATAATTACCTCATGGAATGCACTATTAATAGTAGGATTAACTCAAGCTTATGAAGCCTTTGGCGACCCTGAGTTTTTAAAAGAAGCAGAAAGTATTTATTCCTTCTTAAAAGATAATAGCTACAAAAACAAGCATTTTTTCCATACTTTTCAAGAAGGAAACCCGAAAATAGAAGGGTTTTTAGAAGACTATGCTTTTATGGCTCAAGCGGCAATTACCCTCTATAAAACCACTGGTAATTCAACAATGCTTGAAGATGCAATTGCTTTCAATACCATTGTATTAAAAGAATTTAAAGATGACACCTCACCGTTTTTCACCTTTACAAAAGACCCCACACTTTTCTCAAAAATTGTTGGAGTAGATGATAATGTCATTCCCTCTGCAAATGCGGTTATGGCAGAAAACTTATGGACCTTAGGACAGTGGACGGGTGAAAAAACATATTCAAAACAAGCGGAAGCTATGATTCAAGGGGTACTCCCCTATTTTTCAGAAGGTGGTGGAAGTGATTATTCACAATGGAGTCAACTCCTAGCCATGGAAGTCTATCCTCATTATGAAGTAGTTATTATTGGTTCTGAAGCAAAAAATAAAACCGTTGAATTCCAAAAAGAATATTATCCCAATGTAGTCTTTCAAACAAGTAAGTCAGAAAGTGATTTGCCTTTATTAAAAGATCGTTTTTTTGAAGAAGAAACTTATATATACGTTTGCCAAAACAGAGTATGCTTACGTCCAGTTGAAAGTGTTAAAGAGGCAATAAAACAAATGGATAGTTGGAATAATTAGGTGATTACCCCTGAACCTAGTAATTCTTTTTCGTGATACCAGGCCACAAACTGTCCTGATGTAATAGCAGATTGTGGTTCATCAAACGAAACATACAAAGCACTCTCTGTTTGAAAAAGGGTTGCTTTCTGTAGGGCTTGTCGATATCGTATTCTAGCCTGTATAGATAATGTTTCTCCTGGCCTTAAGGCCAAGTCTCCACGAACCCAATGAATATCTTCCTGAGCAACTGCTAATGCATATCGATACAGTCCAGGGTGTTCTTTTCCTTGCCCCACATAGATCGTGTTATCATCCACATTTGTATCGATAACAAATAAAGGCTCAACATTTCCACCAACACCAAGACCTTTTCGTTGTCCTATAGTATAAAAGTGAGCGCCGTTATGTTCGCCAACAATTGCACCATCTGTGGGCTGATAGCGTACTTTTTTAGCTCTATTTATTAAATCTTTATGTGAGGTTTCAGACCCTGCATAAACCGAAAAGTCAGTTGAAATTTCAATTATAGATCCCTTCTTAGGCTTTAATTGCTGCTGTAAAAAATCAGGTAGTCTAACTTTACCAATAAAACAAAGACCCTGAGAGTCCTTTTTATCTGCAGTTACTAAATCTTGTTCTAAAGCGATCTTTCTAACCTCCTCTTTTTGCAAATGCCCTATCGGGAATAAAACATGTGAAAGTTGCTTTTGAGTGAGCTGACAAAGGAAATACGACTGGTCTTTGTTGTTATCTGCTCCCGATTTAAGTTGATGGATATGATCTCCAGAAGGGGTTGTAAAGAAAGTTTTTTGACAATAATGACCCGTAGCAACATAATCTGCTCCTAAGGATAAAGCAATCTCTAAAAACACATCAAACTTAATTTCACGATTGCATAGAACATCGGGATTGGGTGTTCGTCCCTTAGAGTACTCATCAAACATGTAATCCACAATACGTTCTTTGTATTCTTTACTTAAATCGACAGTTTGAAATGGGATTCCTAATTTTTCTGCAACCAACATTGCATCGTTACTGTCTTCTAGCCAGGGACATTCATTGGAAAGGGTTACGGTCTCATCATGCCAGTTTTTCATAAACAAGCCAATGACCTCGTAGCCTTCTTTTTTTAATAGATAGGCGGCAACACTAGAGTCTACACCTCCAGAAAGTCCAACAATAATACGTCCCTTGTTCATGGGGTAAAGATAAGCAGTATTAAAGAATTATTTACGCCCTGCTTTTTTCTGTTTTTCGGCCTCTTCCATTGCCTTTTGAAGTCGTGAAGAAAAGCCACCTACTTTCTTAGGCTTCTTTTTATTTTCCTCAATTTTAGCATGAATTTTATTATCGTCAATGATAAAGTTCTTAATAACTAACATCAACAAGATGGTCAACAAGTTTGAAACAAAGTAGTACAAACTCAATCCACTAGCATAGTTGTTGAAGAAAAATAACATCATCAAAGGCATTAAATACATGATGATTTTCATGTTGGGCATACCCGGTTGTTGCGGCATGCTTTGCTGACCGGTTGTCATTTGGGTGTAAAAGAAAATCGCGATTGATGCTAAAATAGGGAATAGACTTACGTGATCACCATAGAAAGGAATGTTAAACCCTAATTCTAAAACTGAATCATAGGAAGAAAGATCATCCGCCCACAAAAAGCTTTTATCCCGAAGTACGAAAGCTACAGGGAAAAAAGAAAACAATGCATAAAAAACAGGTAGTTGTATCAATGCGGGAATACATCCTGACATCGGATTGGCTCCTGCACGAGAATACAAACTCATCGTTTCTTGTTGACGCTTTACAGCGTCATCTTTAAATTTACCATTAATCACCTCAATATCTGGACGTAAGAGTTTCATTTTAATTTGAGAGACGTAAGACTTGTAAGTCACAGGAGACATAGCCAAACGAACAATTAAAGTCATCACAATAATGGCAATACCATACGAAAGGAAAGACGATAGAAACTCGAAAAGAGGCAAGAAAATAAATTTATTAATCCATCCAAAGATGCCCCATCCCATTGGAATAGAAGTTTCCAGGTCTCCTTCAAGGTTTTGTAGTGTTTTATAATCGGTTGGCCCGAAATAGAACGTTAAACTTGTGTCTAGATTTCCCTTATTTAAAGTCAAGGGATAATTAGTTTCAAAAGATTTTGTAAACTTTTCGTCTAAAGATTCATCGCTAGCAAGATTAACAGAAGTTAAAGAAGCTGAAGGAATCGGTGACTCAGGAATTAAGATCGCGCTAAAAAAATGTTGTCGATAAGAGATCCATCTAATTCCCTCACGTGTTTCTTTATCTTCTCCATTAAGAGACAAATAATCTACACGATCTTCTTCATAACCAAAAGTAAACTCGGTATAACGATTTTCATAATCAATACTGATGGAGTTTCTAAAAGTAGTAGTTTTCCAATCCAATTGTGGGGGTGATGCGCTGTTCAAAAGAAGCTGCATTCCCACTGTTTTGAGTGCTACGGTATGTAAATAACCTGTTTTAGGGAAATGATATTCAAAAGCCACATATTGACTTGGTGAAAGACTTGCTTTCATAACTAAATGATAAGCATCACCTTTATCGGTAAGAGTTGGAGAGAAATACATTTCTCTGGTATTCATCAAGCGACCATCTAATGTAGTCATCACAATATTGAAATCTGTATTTGATTCATCAATCAAACGAATGGGTGCATCTTCATAATTCTCAAACTCATCCAATTGAAAAAGAACTATTTGTCCCCCTTTTGACTGCACTTCAACACTAAAATTATCAGTAGTAATTTTTACATTTTCAGTAGGTTTCGGAACAAACAAAGTACCTAGATCTCCAAAAGCCTCTACTTTTTGTTGTTGGAGAATAGAGTCAGAAACCTGAACCACTTCAGGTGTTGATTGAACCGTTGCTCCTTCCTCTGTTGTTGCTTTTGCAGTACTTGCTTCTTCTGCAGGTCCATTTCGGTAGAGCATCCAAGTTAAGATAACTGCTATTAAAATGAATCCTATAAACTGATACGGGTCAAATTTTTTTTCTTCCATAATTTATTTTCCAAGGTTAAACCTCTCCTTTTTTAGCTAAACTGGCTTTTATAAATGCCAAAAACAAAGGGTGGGGTTTAGATACTGTACTCTTATACTCAGGGTGAAATTGAACCCCAACAAACCAAGGGTGATTATTATATTCTATTATTTCCACTAATCCGGTTTCTAGATTCGTTCCAGTGACTACAAAATGTTCATCAAAAATTTGATCTGAAAAATCATTATTAAATTCATAACGGTGTCTATGTCGCTCAGAAATTGAGTCAGTCCCATAGGCCTTTTCAGCAAGTGAACCTTTTGCTAAAGAACAATCCCAAGCTCCCAGACGCATTGTTCCGCCTTTATTTATAATACTTTTTTGAGACTCCATCAGATCAATCACAGGGGAATTTGTTTCCGGATCCATTTCAGCTGAATTAGCCTCTTTTAATCCTGCATTATTTCTTGCATATTCGATTACAGCCATCTGCATTCCAAGGCAAATTCCAAAAAATGGAAGCTTTGAAACTCGAGCATGAGCAACCGCTATTATTTTTCCTTCAATTCCACGTTCTCCAAATCCAGGAGCTACAATAAGACCCTGTAAAGGAGCTAGCGTTTCCGCTACATTTTGGTCATTCAACTCTTCTGAATGAATACTCACCACCTCAATCTCCGTTTCATTTAATGCACCAGCATGGATCAGGGATTCTAAAATAGATTTATACGAATCCTGTAACTCTACATATTTTCCTACTAATCCAATCTTAAGTCTATGCTTTGGATTTTTAAACTTTGTTAAAAAATCGTTCCAAGGTTTAAGGTTTAATGGTTGCTTTGGCTTTAATTGAAGCTTATTCAAAACAACTCGATCCAATCCTTCTTCAAGCATTTTTAGGGGAACATCATAAATCGTTTCCACATCTATAGATTGTATAATAGATTCGCGTTTTACATTGCAGAACAAAGCTAGTTTTTGACGAAGATCTTCTGAAAGTTCATGCTCTGTTCTACAAACAATAATATCTGCAGAAATACCACTTTCCATTAATGTTTTAACCGAATGTTGTGTTGGTTTTGTCTTCAATTCTCCTGCAGCAGCAAGATATGGAATAAGAGTAAGATGAATTACGATTGCGTTTTCTCTTCCAAGGTCCCAAATCATCTGACGAACAGATTCAATATAAGGTAAGGATTCAATATCTCCTACAGTACCTCCAATTTCAGTAATGACAATATCATATTGATCGGTTTCACCCAAAAGGCGCATCCGTTCTTTAATTTCATTCGTGATATGAGGAATAACTTGTACAGTCTTTCCCAAAAATTCACCTCGGCGTTCTTTTTCTATCACGCTTTGATATACCCTACCTGTAGTTACATTGTTGGCTTGCGATGTATTTACATTAAGAAAGCGCTCGTAGTGCCCTAAATCAAGATCCGTTTCGGCACCATCATCCGTAACAAAACACTCACCGTGTTCATATGGATTTAAAGTTCCTGGATCAACATTGATGTATGGATCAAATTTTTGAATGGTTACTTTGAAATTTTGAGCCTGAAGTAACTTAGCTAATGAAGCTGCAATTATTCCTTTTCCTAGTGAAGAAGTAACTCCTCCGGTTACGAATATATATTTGGTGTTGGACATCCGGTTGTTTTTGACAGTTAACCTACCGGGCTCAAATTTACAAAAATCAACGAGAACTTAGGGTTGCTTGACCTCATTCTTTTATCTCAAATATTTCATAGCCCTCATGCTGTAGAATAAAAAGAGCCTTATTAACATAGGCATCATTTTGTTCTTTCCCATATAAAAAGCGATTTGAGGAATACTCTGTCTCTCCTAAATCAAGAGATTTGGTAAGATTTTTTGCTATTGCCGTCCTGAGTATTACATCAAGAACCACATCATATCCCCTAAGGGCCTCCTTTGAAGGAGGCTGGCCATATTCATTTACAAACGCAGCTATAAACTCCTTGTCCAACTCTGGCTCCAATGGTTTAAAACCTACGGGATAGGTAAATTTTACTCCGCCTAAAACAGCTCTTGATAAATTTTCATTATCATAGGCATTACTCCTGAAACTTGTATATACTTGTACCTCACGATCTATCGTATTTTGAGCATTAAACTGAGAGATAGCACTAGCTATTAAGGGAAAAGATTGTGTTTCCAGAAGAACTTTATTGGGTAACGAATCTACCAACAAAGAGTCTACCAGCTCAGGCAATAGGTAATCTTGTTTTTCTGGGCGTAGTGTAATCGCCCAAGGAAAACGTCTTTTTAACTCTCTTTCAAGACTTCTATTTAAAGAATCTGTAACAATAACAACATTATGAGTAGAATCAATATTCGATTCAAGATGGGTGTACATTTTTTCCCGAAAGTGAGCTTGCTGAGTAACGGATTGAAAAACATTTTTTCGGAAAACCACAGGATTTGAAGATAATGGAGCAATTTTAGGAATAGCACTTAAGCTGGATTCGTTTGAAACTAAATTGAAATTATTTGGAATAAGAGGACCCACCAACAAATCCTGAGATTTCAGTTCCCCTGATTGAATAATCTCTTGAACTCTACTCGGATTATTTTCCGTGTCAAAAGTTGATAATTCAAGATCAACTCCTTTGTTACCCGCTTGCTTGATTGCAAAAAGTACCCCAGAATAAAAATCCAATGAAATAGTATGTAAATTTCTTCCTGCAAGGATTTTATTTGTATCCTCAACAGAGTCAAAAATAATTTCTTTCGCTTTAAAAGGCAAAAGAACTCCCAGCTTGATTTTCCTCATTTGAAGCGAAGAATCTAAAAGATTAGTGCGTTCCACTAATAAATCATTTTCCACTTTTAATTTACCGCTTTGCTTTCCAGGGATTTTTAAAATCATACCGGCCTGAAGTCCTGTAATGGCTATATCAGGATTTAATGAATCCAAAACATACTGACTAACTCCTAATTTTTTTTCTATGCGATAAAAGCCTTCTTTGGGTAAAACTTTATAATAATTGTAAAGAGAATCCTTTTTCGGTAAAGCCCTTGGTTTATTAAAATTTGGCAACCTTATTTCTTGACCTATTTTAAGACCTTCTTTTATTTCAGGATTTAAAGAGTCCAAAACCGCAATGGTTGTTCCATACTGATAAGCAAGACGCCATTTGGTCTCTTTTGGAGTCACCAAGTGTACAAAACTAGAGATGGAGGTTGTCACGGTATTTGAAGCTGCCTTTTCAGCTTGCTTTACTTCAAAAACATAAACAGGAATTCTCAAGGTCATTCTTCGTTTTACCCCAACACGACCTACCAATGGATTGTATTCTAATAATTGAGATTCTGAAATAGCATATTTTTCAATGATGGTGATCAAACTTTCCCCTTTTCCCACACGATGATTAATAAACCGTTCCGGAGTCTGTGCCTCTGTGAAAAAGCTGATAAAAAGAAAAAAAATGAAAATAAATTTAAAGTGCTTCATGCTTGATTATATACAAAAACTATTCCCATTCTATTGTAGCAGGTGGTTTTGAGCTAATATCATAGACCACTCGGTTGACACCCTTTACATTATTTATAATTTCATTGGAGATTTTTTGTAAAAATTTATAGGGTAAATCCACCCAATCTGCTGTCATACCATCAGTAGACTGAACAGCTCTAAGCGCAACACAGCTCTCATAGGTTCGCTCATCTCCCATCACACCAACACTGTTCACCGGGAGGAAAATTGCTCCTGCTTGCCATACCTGATCATACAAATTCCAATTCTTTAATCCCTGTATGAAAATCGCGTCCACTTCTTGTAGCATTTTTATTTTGTCTCGAGTGATATCTCCTAAAATCCGTATTGCCAAACCTGGCCCTGGAAAAGGATGTCTTCCCAAGAGCTCAGCTTCCATACCCATACTTTTTCCAACGCGTCGTACTTCGTCTTTAAACAACATACGGAGCGGCTCAACTAATTCTAATTTCATATAGTCAGGTAGACCTCCAACATTGTGATGTGACTTTATGGTAGCAGAGGGACCGTTTACAGAAATAGATTCAATGACATCTGGATAGATTGTCCCTTGACCAAGCCATTTAGCACCATCCACTTTATTTGATTCGGAATCAAATACATCAATAAATGTTTTACCAATGATTTTTCTTTTGGTCTCAGGATCTGAAACGCCTTCTAAAGCATCTAAAAATAGATCTGTAGCGTCAACACCTTTTACATTTAATCCCATTCCTGCGTATTGCTTTAAAACCGCATCGAATTCATTTTTCCTAAGCAAACCATTATTAACAAAAATACAGTTTAGGTTTGCTCCAATAGCTTTATGAAGTAGCATTGCAGCCACAGAAGAATCAACACCCCCAGAAAGACCTAAAATAACTTTGTCTGTTCCTAATTTACCCTTCAACTCTTGAATTGTGCTGTCTACAAAAGAATCAGGAGTCCAGTCTTGTTTCACACCTGCGATATGTACTAAAAAGTTTTCTAATATTTGCTTCCCTTCAGTTGAATGATACACCTCAGGATGAAATTGAATTGCATATGTTTCCTCATCTTTTATTCTGAAAGCAGCGTTTTGTACATCTTCAGTACTAGCCAATAACTCTGCACCATCGGGAAGATTTAAAATAGTATCTGCATGGCTCATCCATACTTGACTATCCTGTGACACATCTTTAAAAAAAGAGGTTGAAGGATCTACAACTGATAAATGAGCTCTACCATATTCACGGGTATCTGAAGGACTTACTTTTCCTCCAAAAAAATGGGCTAAATACTGGGCACCATAACAAACTCCCAAAAGTGGAATTTTGCCTTTAATAGCTGATAAATCGGGATGAGGGGGATCCTCACTTCGAACAGAAAAAGGGGAACCCGATAAAATTACGGCTTTAAAAGAGGAAATATTTTCTGGAGGGTTGTTGTAAGGATGTATTTCACAATAAATAAAAAGCTCTCGAACACGACGAGCAATTAACTGAGTATACTGAGAACCAAAATCAAAAATGAGTACTTTTTCTTGCATGAGCAAAAATACAATTTAAGCCGAATTAAACAAGGTTGAAAAGCGGAAGTCAAAAGTAAAATATCAACGACTTATTAAAGTTTTAATATTCTATTAAAACAAAATTAGGATTCATTGGATCTAATGCTTCATAAAGCAATGGAAAAAAGGAACTCCCCATGTCCAAATACAGGGTCATAAAGTTCAAGCTTCGCTCTTGGAGGGTATCATTTGGGAATAATTGTTCATGTAAATTCACCATTCTACTTACCTGATCTGAAAGGACTCGTTTTTGAGCTTTTAGCAAGCGTTTCTCAAGATGCTTCAGCCCATTTAGCTGCTTAACCTCTTGCGCTGCCACAGCCCCTTTAAAAGATTTGTCGGTCTGCTTTACCAAGCCATCTAAATAATCAAATTGCTTTTGCAACTCGGCCTTTAAAAATCCAAGATCTAAATCAATATTGCTGATTTGTCTTATTTTCTTGTTGATTAAGGCATTGCGTTTTAAAAAAAGTTCGGAATATTCCATTTCCAAATTTTTAATTTTCTTAGCCTGTTTTTTAGAATATATTAAAGCAGAATTTCGAAGTAATAAAACGGGAAAAGGAATGTTAAAGCGTTCGAAATTACTTTTAAGTTGAAACCAATACGCGAGTTCTCCTCCCCCACCAATATAACACAAGTTGGGTAATATAACTTCTTGGTAAACAGGACGTAAAATAACATTAGGTGAAAAACGTTCTGGATGATCCTCTAGAAGTTTCAAAAACGATTCTGAGGAAAAACGTTGTTCCGTTCCATTCAACAAAAACTCATTCCCTTCTTTTTCAATGCGGTAGCGACCGGTTTCTGTTAAGTAAAAGAGATTGATTTCTCTGGGATTTACTTGTGGAGTATAATCAGCATTGTATTCCTTTTGTATACGCTGTATCTGTGTTGTCACCGCTGAATAAGAGGGTTGATGTATTAATTCCTCTTTCAGAATAGGTGTAAACAGCTGCTTTAACTCGGCTTTATTAGGTTCTATAATTACTAAACCTTTATCTCCAAAAAGGGTGTCAACCAGACGAAAAGTTGCTTCGGACAAATCTTTAGAGCAACGGTAACTGGATTGTATCCAAGTTTTAATTGTATTGGCTTCGGGATGAGAGCCTAAATGTCGTTCAAAAACATTTAACACTTCTTGAAGATCATCCAAAGGCAAATCACCTACTGCACCAGCAGCATCACGATGCCATTTTATACTTTTATCTTGAAATCTAAAAGAACTGATTTCTTCAAAATCGTGATCCTCACTTGCCATCCAATAGATAGGTACAAAATTAGCTTCAGGAAACTTCTTTTTTAACTGACCACACAAATTGATGGTGCTAATAATTTTATAAATAAAATATAAAGGTCCAGTCATTAAACAAAGCTGGTGTCCCGTAGTTATTGTAAAAGTATTGTCTAGTGCTAATAAATCTAAATTCTTACTAACCGCTGCACTTGGTTCAAGCACTTTATATTGATCTCGCAAGGATTTTACTAGTACAGCTCTATGTTCTGCTGAAAATTTTTTTTTCTTAAGTTCAATTTGGGAAGCAAAATTATTCAATTCAGGAAAGGCTCCATAAAAAGGTTTTAACTCCTCCTTTGCAGATAAATAATCACAAATCAACTTCGAAAATCGATTCGTTTCTTCAAAAGAAAGTTGTTGAATGTCCATGAACAATTTTATGTAAAGATATTCGTTTTTTTTGGGAAAAGGAATTTAGAGTTCCTTCAGAAAGTGTACATTTATTTTTTTTAAAATAAATTTTATGGTACGTTTTCGATTTAGCCCTTTATTTCTTCTCTTTTCGTTTCTTGTAAATGCACAGGTTCAATCACCTGACTCCTTTTTAGGATATACTCTTGGAACTCACTTTACAAGACATCATGAGGTGGTTGATTATTACCAACATCTTGAAGACAATTCGGCGGGTATTAAATTACACCCCTATGGAAAAACAAATGAAGGTCGTTTATTACAATTAGCTTTTATATCAAGCCCGGAAAACATAGAAAACCTTGAAGCCATAAGAAAAAAACATCTTCAAAATAGCGGTATTGAAAAGGGCGAAACAAATGATGAAAAAGTTATCGTGTGGTTAAGTTATAATGTCCACGGTAATGAATCCTCAAGTACAGAAGCTTCCATGAAAACAGCCCATGCTTTACTCACAAAATATAAAGAATGGCTTAAAGATACAGTTGTCATCTTGGATCCATGTATAAATCCTGACGGGAGAGATCGATATGTGAATTTTTATAACCAAACAAAAAGTATGCCCTATGATAATAACGGCTTAACACGTGAACATCGAGAATCTTGGCATAACGGCAGAAGTAATCACTATATGTTTGATCTCAACCGAGACTGGGCATGGCTTACTCAAGTGGAATCACAACAAAGACTCAAACAATACAACAAATGGTTGCCCCATGTACATGTTGACTTTCACGAACAAGGTATCAATAGTCCGTATTATTTTGCTCCAGCGGCAGAACCTTTACATGAAGTAATTACCGATTTCCAAAAAGACTTTCAGAACACATTAGGGAAAAATCATGCTGCGTATTTTGATAAAGAAGGATGGTTTTATTTTACCAAACAACGCTTTGATCTTCTTTATCCAAGTTATGGCGACACCTACCCAACTTACCTAGGGGCCATAGGGATGACCTATGAACAAGCAGGAGGTGGAGGTGCTGGTTTAGGTATTAATAATAGCGAAAACATTGAGGTAACTCTAATTGACAGGATTGCTCATCACTATACCACCGGAATTTCTACAGTAGAGACAGCTTCAAAAAACAAAACGATACTAAATAAAAATTACCAAGATTATTTTAATGATCAAAATTTCAAATACAAAAACTTTGTTCTAGAGGGAAAGCCAGATAAAATAAACGCAATAGCTGAATTTTTAAATCACCACGAAATTAAAAGCTATGCTCTTGAAAAAAACACTACTGTAAAAGGATATGATTATCAAAAACAGAAAGTGGGAAGTACTTCTTTTTCTAAAAATGCTTTAGTAATACCTACTGACCAACCCAAAGGAAAAATGGCACAAGTTCTTTTGGAACCCCAAACCAAACTCAGTGACTCGATAACCTACGACATAACTGCCTGGTCTTTACCATACGCTTATGGACTTAAAGCCAATGCTACAAAAGAAAGTGTTGCTTCTACTCCCTTTCTATCTGAAGCAAAAACTTATACTACCCTTTCAAAAGAAACTTATGGCTATGCCCATCCTTACACTAGTTTTGAAGATGGTCAATTTTTAGCAGCACTACTTAAAGAGGGCCTTGGTGTTCGTTACAATAGCGTCCCTATTGCCAATAGCGGAAAATTATGGGAGCGTGGGAGTATTTTCATATTAAAAGGTGATAATTTAAAAACGGAATCTTACCTCAAAAAGCTGGGAGAAATTTCTACACAGTTCGGAAAAAAATTACATCCTATCACTACAGGATATTCCTCTTCTGGGCCTGATTTAGGTGCAGCTGAAATTCGCTTGATAAAAGCTCCAAAAATTGCGGTTTTAAGAACTGATAATGCCTCAACCTTAAGTTATGGTGAGATATGGCATTATTTTGAACAACAGTTAAAATATCCACTCATGCAAGTAGATGAAGGTAGACTTGAAATGTCTCTGGCAGAGATAGACCAGCTCTTACTTCCTAATGGCTATTATAGTAAATGGAATGATAGTGAGTTAAATGATAAACTAATGGAATGGGTTCGTAAAGGTGGAAAAATTATTGCCCTTGCTGGAGCATTAAACCATTTTGCCGATACTGATGCTTTTAAACTTAAAAAGAAAGATGCTTCTGAGACAGACACAACACTTATACCTTATGGCGAACTAGAGCGTAATGGAATTAGTCAAATCACAACCGGAAGTATTTTCCCCGTTACTTTAGATAAAACAAACCCTTTAAGCTTTGGTATAGACCAATATTATACCCTAAAATTGAATGAAGATGCTTTTTCATTACTGAAAAACGGAGATAATGCGGCATATCTCTCTGCAAATGCCGCTCCAATTTCTGGATTTATGGGCTATAAAGCTTTAGATAGTCAAAAGAAATCGTTACTCTTTGGCTCTGAAGATATGGGACGTGGAAGTATTGTGTATTTAGTAGACAATGTACTCTTTAGAGGATTTTGGTATTCTGGAAAAATGATATTTGCTAATGCGTTGTTTTTTTAAACCGTTTACTAAAAAATAGTTCGATTGTAAAAACCTTTCATTTAAAATCTAGCATCTTCACTAATTTGTGGAATTGAAAGTGTATTCTAAATTCCCCTAAAGGAATAATTTTTTAGGAAATTTCAAATAGGAACGCCCACCAAATCATAATCTGTTGCTTCTGTAATCAAAAGATTTACAAACTCACCTTGTTTTACATAATGAGCAGTAGCATCAACGAGGACCTCATTATCTACATCTGGAGAATCCATAAAGGTTCTTCCAACATAGTGAACCCCTTCTTTTCGATCAATTAAACAACGATAGGTTTTTCCCACACAAGATTGGTTGTGTTCCCATGAAATCTGGGATTGAATTTCCATAATAGCATTAGAACGCTCTTGCTTTATTTCTTCAGGCACATTATCCTCAAGTTGATGGGCATGAGTATTCTCTTCATGACTATAGGTAAAACATCCCAAACGCTCAAAACGCATTTCTTTAACCCACTCTTTCAAGGTTTCAAAATCCTCTTCAGTTTCTCCCGGATATCCCACAATTAAAGAAGTACGTAATATTATTCCAGGTACTTCTTTTCTGAATTTTTTCAATAATATGGTCGTCTTTTCTTTGGTCGTACCTCGACGCATAGACTTCAATATAGGATCAGCAATATGTTGTAAAGGAATATCCAAATAGTTACAAACTTTAGGTTGCTCTCGCATAACTTTGAGGACATCCTCAGGAAAACCAGTAGGAAAAGCATAATGCAAACGAATCCATTCAATTCCCTCTACAGCAACAAGTGCTAATAATAAATCAGCTAACTTTCGTTCTTTGTAAAGATCCAAACCATAATAGGTCAAATCTTGTGCAATCAACATCAATTCCTTGACTCCATCTCGAGCTAAATTTTGCGCTTGAATGACTACCTCTTCTATCGGAGTAGAACGATGCTTCCCACGCATTAAGGGAATTGCACAAAAAGAACAAGGACGATCACAACCCTCCGAGACCTTTAAATAAGCAAAATGTTTAGGGGTCGTCAAAATACGCTCTCCCACCAATTCATGTTTATAATCAGCTCCTAGAACTTTGAGCAATTGAGGTAAATCTGTCGTACCAAAATATTCGTCAACTTGAGGGATTTCCTTTTGCAAGTCTGGCTTATAGCGCTCGCTCAAACATCCCGTCACATAGACCTTATCTACTTTTCCAGCCTCCTTATTTTCAATTTGCTCAAGAATAGTATTTACGGATTCCTCCTTGGCATTGTCAATAAATCCACAGGTATTAATGACCACTATATTTCCCTCTTCTTGATGAACTACCTCTTGATCGTTGGCTCGCAATTGCCCCATCAAAACTTCAGAGTCATAGACGTTTTTGGAACACCCAAGGGTAATGACATTAATCTTATTTTTTTGAGTGGATTTTGTTCGCATAATTTAATTGTATTCTTTCGGTATTTTTCTGGCATTGGTTAAGCGCTCGAAAGCGGCTCCAATTTCTAATAATTTTTGCTCTTGTCTTGAAGGGGCAATAAAAGTAATATTTTGAGGCTGTCCATCTGCTTGATACCCCATAGGAACTCCCAAGGCAGGATAATGGGCAGCAGCAGCATAGCTGGCAGAACGATTGTCAATAGACAAAACAACATCCAATTGATATTGAAGCATTGGAATCTCAAAATAATTCATTGCTTCTTGCATAATCTTTCTTTTCGTGGGCTCAAAATGAACCGCCGATGTAGTGTCTTGGGCAATTCGCTCAAAAATACCTTGACCATAGGGGGCATGAAGGAGGCTGTCTTTTTTATTAAAAGAAACAATATCTTTCACAGAATCCAAGCCTAAAGAACGATTCCCATGGGAATCTATATAGAGGGGTAGATCTTTTTTCATGTCTACATCTAATATTTTTCTAAATTGTTTTAAAGCTGCCTCAGGTGGGTCAAAAGTAATAATTGTTGCTCCTGCTTCCTCCATAATTTTAATAGCGACTTGCATTAAACTATCTTTAGCAAAATTGCGAATCAATCCCAACCGTTTCCCTTTCATCTGAATGGTATCCAACCCTTGAAAACGTATCGATTGACTTGCATAGCTATAGGAATCTTTAGAGTCTAACCCTGTAATTGCACTCAACAAAATTGCATTATCAACAACATTCTTAGTCATCGGTCCTGCAGTATCCAAAGTGCTGGAAATGGGGACAACACCGCTTCTACTTACGGCTCCAATTGTCGGTTTTAATCCCACAACACTATTTTTTCCTGAAGGAGAAAGTATAGAACCTGAGGTTTCTGAACCGATGGCAGCAACCGCATAATTTGCTGCAACAGCTACGCCACTACCTGAACTAGAGCCTCCCGTTTCAAATTGCCTGCGGCCATAGGGATTTAAAGTTTGACCTCCCATTGCACTGTAACCTACAGGGCACCCTTGACAAAAATAATAAGCCCATTCACTTAAGTTTACTTTACCTAAAACGAGAGCTCCTTTATCTTTTAATTGTTTAACTAAAAAGGCATCACTTTGAGGAACATTATCACTAAAAGCAGCAGCTCCTGCGGTAGTTACCATAGGCAATGCGTTTATATTATCCTTTAGCAAAACTGGCATTCCATAAATCGGATGCTCTAACTCTTTTTGCCGCAGGCGATCTTTAGCTCTGGCTTCAATTAAAACATTAGGATTTAATGAAATAATAGCATTCAGAAAAGTATCCCGTCGTAATTCGTAATGATAAATTCGGTAGAGATAAAATAAAGTGAGGGTTTCATAGCTCAATGCACCTGCTGCAATTGACCTTTGCAAACTCAAAATATCTTGCTCTAAAATTAATGTCTTTAGGGTATCGTGATCCGCTTGTGTAAATTCAGCTAACTCCTCTTTGAAAGGAATAAATAAGGTGTTTCTATCAGAATGCTTTGACTGGATTCGCTTATACTGCATCCTTGAAATGGGGTGGTTTGCATTATCTTCCAGCTCAAAAGCTTCATTATAAGGCTCCCATTGATTAAGTTCATTAGGAGTATTCTTACAACCAATTAGAATTAGAACTAAAATTAAACTCGCTGAAAAAACATATATTCTTTTCATTTATTTTTTTAATACTACGTTGGATAAAAAATCTAATGTTGCTGCTGTAACTTCATCATAATTATCGGTAGTAATATATGAAGTCAACACATGGTCACCCGCTTCTGGAAACGCTTGTTTACTTTTTAGTGCTTCCGGAGTACCGAGCTGATCAAACATTTTTAGCATGGCGGGCACAGAAACAACCTGATCTTGAAGACTATCATTTTTATAATAGTAGGCTAAAAAAACTGGTGCTTTCACCTTTTTGAAAATAGCAGGTCTCATTTTGACATCAAGAAATTTTTGCATGTGTGTAGTTGCTTCAAGTCTAGTTTTGGCAGTCCAATAGCTTTGTTTTTCCTCACTTGGTTTCCACATATAATGGTATTTCCCTCCTTTTACTAAACGAGCAATTTGAAGTCCCCAAGGTTTAGATAATAATTTTGCTTTAGGGTCAAACACCTCAATATTGGGTCCATACAAAACCAAGGCTGCAATTGCCTGGTCTTCCGCTAAAGCCAGTGAAAGTGCACCTCCGTGAGAAGTGCCTAATACAATTACCTTTTCACCCAATTGTTTTGCAACTTCTAGCGCCTCCAAGCCCGACTGCCAAAAATCTTCATTATTAAAATTGAGCATCGGTTCTTCTTCTTCAAGACCATGACCAAACAAACGAGGAATATAGAGATTAGCCCCTAATGCCTCAGCAATATTTCTGTGAACTGGCTCCCCCTCTATTCCAGAAGCAGTAAAACCATGGAGATATATTACACTGTATTTAGTTTTTGTAGGAATAGAATCATTAAAAATAATTTTGGAAGCATTATCGAGACGAACATTTCCTATTGCTAGCTCTCTTGTATTAACCCAGTTGTCTAAAGTCAAAAGATCCGAAGGAACTTCAATCTTTAAATCTTCAAACACAGGCTTCTCAACCTTTGGTCCAACTAAGTAGACTGCACCAAGAATTAAAAAGAATATGGATAGGGCTCTAAGTATTTTCATAAATTCAATAATAGTGGGGTTAACTAAAAAGTGTTTTGATAAATTCCTTTCTATCAAATATCTGGATATCTTCGATGCCTTCTCCCACGCCAATATATTTAACCGGAATTTGAAATTGATCTGAAATACCCAATAAAACACCTCCTTTGGCAGTACCATCTAATTTTGTAATCGCAAGGCTAGACACTTCTGTTGCGGCAGTAAATTGCTTTGCTTGTTCAAAAGCATTTTGTCCCGTAGAGCCATCTAAAACCAAAAGTACTTCATGAGGTGCATCGGGAATCACTTTAGACATAACTCGTTTTACTTTAGCTAATTCATTCATTAAATTAATCTTGTTGTGTAAACGTCCAGCGGTATCAATAAAAACGATATCAGCTTCTTGTGCTTTTGCAGATTGAAGCGTGTCAAAAGCTACCGAGGCAGGGTCACTACCCATCTCCTGACGAACAAGTGGGACTGAAACTCGATCGGCCCAAACTTGCAACTGATCGATTGCTCCCGCTCTAAAGGTATCTGCAGCTCCCAGTATTACTTTTTTACCATGTGTTTTATATTGGTGAGCCAACTTACCTACAGAAGTAGTTTTTCCAACTCCGTTTACTCCAACCACCATAACAACGTGGGGCTTTGATGAGAATTTTGCATTAAAGCCATCCCGTGAATCATCATCAGCTTCCACCAATAATTCCAAGATTTCTTCTTGCATCATACGAATAAGATCTTCTGTTTTCAAATACTTATCCCGAGCAATGCGAGCCTCCAAGGCATCAATTATTTTGAGAGTGGTAGCAACACCAACATCTGACTGAATTAAAATAGCTTCTAATTCATCTAAAACGTCTTCGTCGATTTTTGTTTTTCCAACTACTGCTGTCCCTAGTCGAGACAGAAAAGATTTCTTGGTATTTGCCAATCCGTCTTCCAGTTTTTTCTTGTCTTTACTTGAAAAAAAGTTACTAAGTTTTCCCATAAACTTTAGTGTATAAAAAAAGCTACCTTAAAAGTAGCTTTTATTTTGGGTATAATCAAAAGGATTATTGTTTATCTAACCATTTTGAAGCCTCATCGGGAGCAATAATAGTCTCTACAAAACTGTATGAGTTACTATCTCCTTTTTTAACCATTTTGATGGCTTTTGTTAATCTTTTTGAACCTGTTTGTAATGATGCTACGGATTTCTTTGCCATGACTTATTTAATTTCTTTATGAACCGTCATTTTTTTCAAAATCGGGTTGAATTTTTTAATTTCTAAACGCTCAGGTGAATTCTTCTTGTTCTTAGTTGTGATATAACGAGATGTTCCTGGCTGTCCAGATTCTTTATGTTCTGTACATTCAAGTATAACTTGTACTCTATTTCCTCTTTTTGCCATTCTATTAACCTTTATAATGTCCTTTCTCTCTGGCTTGTTTTAAGACAGCAGAAATTCCTTTTTTATTAATTGTTTTTAAGGTCGCTGTAGATATGGTAAGGGTTACCCACTTATCCTCTTCAGGAATATAAAAACGTTTGTTGATAATATTTGCATCAAAACGACGCTTGGTTCTGTTTAAAGCTTTAGAAACATTGTTTCCAAACATTACGCGTTTTCCGCTCAGTTCACAAATTTTTGACATAACCGTCTTTTTTTTAACGTGGCTGCAAATTTACTGTTTTTTACACAGTAACAAAATTGTTTTTCTTAAAAATAATAAAGCTTTTTATTCAAGCTGCTTATAAATCATTTCTAAGGCTTTATTTACTGCTTTTTCAACTACACGTTCACGATGAATTCCAAAGAGAAATTTTTCCGTAACTGTTTCTTTTTCAGAAGCTATAGCAATACACACTGTTCCAATCTCTGCATCAGAATCTCCTTTTAAAGGCCCTGCGTTTCCTGTAGTGGCAACCCCAATTGTAGCATTAAATTTTTTTCGAACTTGTTGGGCCATTGAAGCTGCAACGGCTTCACTCACTACAGAATGCGTTTTAATAAGCGCCTCTGATACTCCTAAAACATCAATCTTACTTTGTGTATGGTAGGTTATCGCAGCCCCATTGAAAAAGGCTGAAGAACCAGGATTTTTCGTCAATCTTGAAGCAATCAATCCGCCAGTGCAACTCTCAGCAATCGCTAAAGTTTTTCCTTGAGCAATAAAACGTTCTTGTACTCTTATTTCAAGGGATGTTTCGTCTTCAAAACCCACAAAAATATCTTCAATAAAAGGTAAAAGTGTATCTATCTGATCGTTTACTCTTTTTAAAAGCAAGGCTTCATCATTACCTTTGGAAGACAATCTCAAGCGAACTCTACCTAGGTTAGGCAAGTAAGCCAATTTGATGTCTTTAGGAAGATTGTTTTCCCAGTCAATGAGGCGTTCAGCGATAACACTTTCTCCTAAGCCATAGGTCAAAACTGTCTTGTGTAAAATAAACGGACGTGTATAATGATCTTGCAACGCAGGTATGACTTTGTTGGTCATCAAAGATTTCATCTCAAAAGGAACTCCGGGCAGTGAGATAATAACTTGATCTCCCTTTTCAAACCACATCCCCGAAGCCGTACCATGTTCATTTTTTAAAACGCGGGCTTTTGAAGGGAGCAAGGCTTGCTTTCGATTTTCATTGTTTATGGGAGTGGTAATGTATTTAGCAAAAATCTCCTCAATATGTGCTAAAATTTCCTTATTCTCAATCAAAGTATCATTGAAATATTCGCACAAGGTATGTTTTGTTAAATCATCTTTTGTAGGTCCCAAGCCTCCTGTAAGAATGACTACCTGAGCTCTCAATACTGTATCGTCTAATGTTTTGATAATCGCTTCTTTATCATCAGAAATACTGGTGATTTGAGCGATTTCAATTCCAATTTTATTTAAAGCCTTTGATAAAAAAACAGCATTAGTATTTACAATTTGACCAATTAAAATCTCATCACCTATTGTGATTAGCTCTGCTTTCATCCTATTTTATTTTAACAGAAAATGCTTGATTCCCTTCTAAATAACCTACCAAATGGTCTTCTATAGAAACGGCTCCCACACCTGATGGAGTACCCGTAAACAATACATCTCCTATTTTGAGTGTAAAATATTGGGAGCAATAGGCAATCAGTTCATCTATTTTCCAAAGCATATTTGCTGTTGATCCTTCCTGTACTTTCTCCCCGTTCTTTTCTAGGGAAAAAGAAAGATTTTCTATAGATTCAAAATCTTTTTTATTATACCATTCTCCAATTAAAGTAGAACCATCAAAGGCCTTAGCTTTTTCCCAGGGCAACCCTTTGGCTTTTAATTCATTTTGAACAGTGCGGGCGGTAAAATCAATTCCTAACCCAATTTGACTGTAATATTTATGTGCAAATTCAGGTTGAATATACTTTCCTAGTTTTTGAATTTTGATCAACACCTCTACTTCATAATGAACATCTTCTGTAAAGTGCGGAATAAAAAAAGGCTGATTCTTCTGAAGAATAGTTGTGTCAGGCTTTAAAAAGAGTACCGGGTGTTCTGGCTTCTCATTTTGTAATTCTGCTATATGCGCTGTATAATTGCGCCCTACACAAACAATTTTCACCTTATTATAAATTAGTATTCATTTGACTTAACCGTATTTCGGTTAAAATCTTTTTGGTATATCTGGGGAAATCAGCGTTCATAACCCATCCAAAATAACCCGGCTCATTTGCCAAGATGTCCGTAACCTTTTTCCCTTTATGTTTTCCAAAACCAAAGCAAGCTTCTTCGTCTTTGTTATAGACAACAAAACCTGCAAAATCAACGGTTTTTCTTCTGGAACTGAATTCATTCAAAAAAGCAATGTTAGGCTCTAGTTCTTGATATCGATCCAGTTGTGCTATCAAAACATCATGTGTCGCTTTAGTATCCGCATGAGCCGAGTGAGCATCTGTTAATTCTTCATTACAATAGAAACGAAGGGCTGCAGTTAGTGTGCGTTGCTCCATTTTATGAAATATGGTTTGAACATCCACTGTTTTGTTGTTTTTAAAATCGAAATCCACTTCTGCACGAAGTAATTCCTCTACAAGCAAAGGAATATCAAATCGATCAGAATTATAACCTGCTAAATCACAACCTTTAATAAAACTATATATTTCGTTAGAAAGTTCTTTGAAAGTTGGTTCACTGGCGACCATTTCATCTGTTATGCCATGAACGGCTGATGCTTCTGCAGGAATAGGTTGTTCTGGATTCGTTCGCCATTCTTTTTTTTCTTGCAACCCGTCCGGATGAAGTTTTAATACAGCGATTTCAACAATTCGATCTTTGGATATATCAGTACCTGTAGTTTCAAGATCAAAGAAACAGAGTGGTTTTGTGAGTTGAAGTTTCATGTTTACAATTTGAGATTAATACGGAAGTGTTTCTTCCCAGTTTTCAAGATATTCAGCAACACGTTTGACAAAAAGTCCACCTGTAGCACCATTGATAATCCGATGGTCATAACTGTGAGATAAAATTACTTTATGGCGAATTCCAATAAAATCTCCTTCTTTAGTTTCAATTACTGCAGGAACTTTACGTATGGCACCTATAGCTAATATGCCTACTTGGGGTTGATTAATAATTGGGGTTCCCATCAGCGATCCAAAATTACCTATATTGGTGAAGGTGTATGTTCCCTCCTGAACTTCATCCGGTTTGAGAGCGTTATTTCTAGCTCTGGCGGCTAAGTCATTTACTGCTTTTGCCAAACCAATTAAATTAAAATGATCTGCATTTTTGACAACGGGAACTATAAGATTACCATCCGGTAAAGCAGCAGCCATACCTAAATTTATAGCCTGTTTCATTATGATTTTATCTCCCTGAACACTACTGTTCAATTGTGGATAATCTCGTAGAGCTTTGATGATAGCTGTCATGAATAAAGGAGTAAAGGTCAGCTTTTCATTTTCTCGTTTTTGAAATGCATTTTTAGCTTCCTCCCTCCATTTCCAGAGGTTGGTAACATCCACTTCAATAAATGACTGTACATGAGCAGCAGTTTGTATACTCGATTTCATATGGGTAGAAATCAACTTTTCCATACGACTCATCTCCACGATCTGATCATTCCCATTAAAGTGAACTTGTGGGTTATTGGGTTGTAGTGTTTTACTTTCAACAGAAGCAGCATTATTAGAAAGAGAAGCACCCTTCCCTCTACTCTTAATATAGGCTAAAATATCATTCTTGGTCACACGCTGCTCAACGCCAGTCCCTTTAATTGAATCTAGTTCCGAAACAGAAACCCCTTCTTGTTGTGCGATATTTCTTACCAGAGGAGAATAAAAGTTGGCACTTTCTTTAAGCTTTATTGCATCTCCACTCTGAACCTTTTCAAGGTCTTGAATTATTTTTTCAGAAGCAACCTCAGCTGTTAAAATCTGATCTTCAAGTATTGGTTTATTTGTTGGCTTTTCTTTTGCTGGAGCAGGGACTGCTTTTACTTCTTCTTTTTGTTCAATTGTGGTTTCACCCTCAATTTCAATGACTGCCAGAACAGCTCCAACAGAAACAACTTCATTTTCCTGAACTCTTTTTTCAAATAATACACCCGTTACCTCAGAAGTTACGTCAGTGTCTACTTTATCAGTAGCAATCTCAAGAACTGCATCATCTAAAACTACCTTATCCCCAACCTCCATTAACCATTTAGTTACGGTAGCTTCGGCAACGCTTTCACCCATTTTGGGTAATTTTAAAAGATATTGTCCCATCTCATAATTTGTTTTGCAAAAGTATCATTTTTTGACGTTGAAAAAAGGATTTCTTAGCCCTTCTGTTTAAGACTCCTTCAATTTAACTTTTTGAAATAGAAGCCTCAAAAGGAATTCTTGCTAAAATACTTCGTCCTAAAGTGACCTCATCCGTAAATTCTAACTCATCTCCCACAGGTATTCCTCTTGCTATAGTTGATGTTTTTATTTCAAACGGTTTTAGTAATTTATAAATGTAAAAATTCGTTGTGTCAGCCTCCATAGTTGCACTAAGTGCAAAAATAAGTTCGCTAACCTCATTGTTTTTGACTTTTTCTAAAAGAGAATTAATTGTTAAATCTTGAGGGCCGATTCCATCCATTGGAGAAATAATTCCACCTAAAACATGATATAGGCCATTATACTGTCCTGTATTTTCTATTGCCATAACATCTCTGATATCCTCAACGACACAGAGAATACTTTTATTTCTTTTTGGACTTGAACATATTTCACAAGTGGGGGCGTCAGATAAATTATGACACCGATCACAAAATATAATACCCTCCCTCAAGGAAGTTAAAGCTTTAGCTAATGATTGGGTGTGCTCTACAGGCTGTTTCAGAAGATGAAGCGCTAGACGTAGAGCAGTTCGCCTGCCTATCCCAGGGAGTTGAGCAATTTCCTGCACTGCATTTTCAAGCAATTTTGACGAAAAATCCATACGCGAATTTACAAAATTATAGGTTGAAACTACTTTTGTACCTTTAACAACTTAAACACTAAAAATGATTTCACCTCTTTTTATTCTAAGTCTAATTATAGGTTATTTTTTAGTTTTGGTCGGGATTGCTTATTATACCGGAAAGGAAGACTCCAACGAAAGTTTTTTTAAGGCAAACCGAAATTCACCTTGGTATTTAGTTGCCTTTGGTATGGTAGGAGCTTCTTTGTCTGGAGTCACTTTTATATCGGTGCCAGGCTGGATAAAAGATTCACAGTTCACCTATTTTCAAGTAGTAATGGGATATTTGGTAGGGTATTTTGTTGTGGCTTATGTTTTACTTCCCGTTTATTACAAAAATAATGTTACCTCAATTTATGAATATTTAAATACACGATTTGGGAAAAATAGCCATCGTGCGGGAGCCTTCTTTTTCTTTTTATCTAGAGTCCTAGGAGCTGCTTTTCGTTTATTTTTAGTGGCCATTGTTTTACAACAATTCATTTTTGATGCATGGAATATCCCTTTTGAGATTACGGTTATTTTATCCATCGTACTCATATGGGTTTACACGCAGAGAGGGGGAATTAAAACCATCGTTTTTACAGATACACTGCAAACCTCCCTAATGATCTTATCTGTTGTTTTGTCTATCGCATATATAAATGAAGCATTAGATTGGTCATTTTCAGAATTTTTAGCTTCTACAGAATTTTCGCAGTACAATTCAGTCTTTGTGACTGATTCGATTCTTAGTCGCAATCATTTTTTAAAATCATTTATTGGTGGTGCTTTTGTTACCATATGTATGACCGGTTTGGATCAAGATATGATGCAAAAAAACTTGAGCTGTAGAAACTTGAAAGATGCGCAAAAAAATATGGTTGTCTTTAGCTTTGTTCTTGTTTTTGTGACAGGGCTATTTATGTTGCTAGGGAGCCTACTTTATATTTATGCAGAATCTCAAGGCATTGAAGTGCCATTAATGGATGGTAGTCCAAAAACGGACTTATTGTTTCCTGAAATTGCCTTAAATGGCCGCTTAGGAATTGCAGTAGCCGTGACCTTTATTTTAGGTTTAATCGCTGCCGCATACAGTAGTGCTGATAGCGCCTTGACCTCGTTAACTACTTCTTTCTGTATTGATTTTTTAAACCTTGAAAAATATCCAGAAAAGAAACAAAAAAGCATTCGGAAAAAAACTCACATTGGAATGAGTGTCTTATTAATCCTTGTGGTTATTCTTTTTAAATACATCCTAGATAGAAATGTTATCGATGGACTCTTGACAGTTGCTGGGTATACCTATGGACCCCTTTTAGGACTGTTTGCTTTTGGAATTTTTACTTCATATAAAATTCACGATCGCCATGTGTGGTGGGTTCTTTTGGGAGCATTAGCACTAATAAGCATAATAGGTAATTTGGATGCAGCTACCTTGGGCGGCTATCAACTGGGATACGAATTACTTCCATTAAATGGACTCCTTACCTTTTTAGGACTTGTACTGATTCGTAGAAAGTAAAACCAAAGTACAAGCGTTTTCCCAAGGAATGCCTTTTTCCTGAAGTTTTTGAGCAAAAATTGGGTTTTCTGTCCCCGGATTAAAAATAACTCTCTTAGGATTAAGATTAACAATATAATCAAAATAGGGCTCCTGTCGTGGTGCTCCTATATAAAGGGAAACTGTATGAATATTCTCCTGTGGCTCGTGAACAGGAACAATAGATAAAGAAGCAATTTCACCTTTTTTAATTCCCATTGGAACGACTTCGATATCTTCAACTAACAATCGGTGTACAGCCTTGAAAGCGTATCGCTCAGGATTCATTGTGGCACCCAATACAAGGGTTTTATATCCTACCATTGTATCATTACACTTCCCCATGTGAAACCACTTCCGAAAGCGGCTAAGACTACCTTAGTGCCTGGTACAATTTTCCCTTCTTCCCATGCTTCTGTTAAAGCAATAGGAATGGAGGCTGCAGTCGTATTTCCATAACGTTGGATATTGTTATATACTTGATCATCACTCAATCCAAATTTTCGTTGTACAAATTGAGAGATTCTAAGGTTCGCTTGATGTGGAATTAACATTCCAATTTGATCTGCAGTCCATCCAGTTTTTTGTAACCCCTCATTGATGACTTCTGCAAATCGAACTACCGCATTTTTAAACACGAACTGACCGTTCATGTAAGGGTAATAGGAAATATCATCAGGATCATTTGCAGTCAAAATTTCAGGAACCCATCGGCCAGTATTAGGCCCTATCAAGGATAGCTCTTCTGCATATTTCCCTTCAGAATGTAAATGGGAAGAAAGTACTCCTGTTTCGTTATTCTCGGCTCGAGTCATCACTACAGCTCCTGCACCATCTCCAAAAATTACGGAAATATTCCTTCCTCTTGTTGTCATATCCAGCCCCCCAGAGTGGTATTCAGATCCAATGACTAAGACATTCTTATACATTCCGGTTTTAATAAACTGATCGGCGGTGGATACAGCATAAACAAAACCCGAACATTGCATACGAATATCCATTGCAGGACAATCCGGAATATCCAAAGCCTCTTGAACCAAAACTCCAGAGCCAGGGAAATAATAATCTGGACTTAGGGTTGCAAATAAAATAAGATCTATTTCCTGAGCTTTTAATTTAGCTCTTTCTAAGGCGACTTTAGCAGCTTTAACACCCATGGAGGCCGTTCCCTCTTTGTCACCCTTTAAAATATGTCGTCGTGCCTCAATACCTGTTCTTTCAATGATCCAATCGCTTGAAGTATCCATTTTCTTCTCAAGATCTGCATTGGTAACAATATTATCGGGAAGGAATTTACCTAAGCCAATTATCTTAGAGTTATACATAGGCTGTTGTTTTGTTTTTTTGAAAAATACTCATTTTTGTTGGCTTGACCAACTCAACCTCAAAAGGAACTTCTTAAAGGTATTTTTTAAAATCTTCCGTTTGAATTTCAGCTTTCAAATCATGCAGTAAATGATAAAGTCCAAAGAAGGTTCTATTGATATAAATAAAGTGTTTTGAACCCCTGTTTCCATTCATTTTTCTCAACTGTGTATCACCCGCAAAATCTCTTGAGAGATGACTTATGTCCTCCCAAAACTTAGCACTTGAAAAATCAAAGCTTTTGTCATGAAAAGGAAGCGTAAAGAGACGCATCATGCGTTGGAACAATTCAGTAAAATAATGAACCTCCTCTTCTGAGTCTGTAGGCAATATAATTTCCAACTCCCGCAATAACTTGTCAAACTTAGAAACATCCTCAATATTTTCCTTGTTAGAAAGTTCAAAATAAGGATGATAAAAATCTTCTGGTATCGATTTCATGCAGCCAAAATCAATAGCAATTAAATTTCGCTCTTGGTCAACCATAAAATTTCCTGGATGAGGATCTGCTTGGACTTTTTTCAAACCGTGAATCTGAAACATATAAAAATCCCAAAGTGTTTGCCCCAATCGGTTTCTAACATCATGACCTTCATCTTCTTGAGCCACGTATTCTGAAAGATGTACCCCCTCCATCCAATCCATAGTTAGTGTTTTGGAAGTCGTCCACTTTTTGTAATATTTAGGAAATTTTAAATTTGGAATTTTTTTAGCAGCATTAGAAACATATTCACTGTTCACCAATTCTTGGAGGTAGTCTGTTTCTTCTAGGAGTTTATCTTCAACCTCTTTAAAATACTTTGCCGTGTCTTTCCCTTTGAGGTTAAACATTTTTAAGGCAATGGGTTTAATTAATGCTAAATCAGAGCTGATACTATTTGCCACTCCAGGATATTGAATTTTCACAGCAAGTTTTTTCCCTTCTTTTGAAGCGCGATGTACTTGCCCAATACTGGCCGCGTTTTCAGATTGAGTAACAAATGTATCAAAGACCACTTCTGGGTCAGCTCCTAAATATTTTCGTATTGTTTTTTTAACCAATGCAGAAGACAAAGGTGGAACTGAAAATTGTGCCAAACCAAATTGCTCTACATAAGCCTGTGGCAACAGATTCTTTTCCATACTTAACATTTGCGCTACCTTAAGTGCACTACCTTTCAACTCCTTAAGGCCATTATAAATGTCCTTGGCATTATTTTCATTAAGCTTGTTTTTAGAATCTTCCCCTTTGATTAATTTATCACCATAATAGCGGATATAATTCCCTCCTACTCTTATTCCGGTAGAAACTAATTTTGAGGCACGTTCGATTTTGTTGGTTGGAATTGAATCTAATGTTTTCAATTAAGTCATTTTAAAATTTTCTTTCCAAAGAAATTTTCCAAAATCAATAATACTGTCGAGGGGGGTATTATCAAATAATTCAAAAACGGTTTGAACTGATTTTTCTATGGCCATGTCTGTTTTTTCAAAACCAGCAGATTTATCCTCTAACCAAAATTTTAAAAGAAATAACAACTGTACCCAAGCACCTTCGGAAAAAAGAGCTTCGGGATGCTTTGTAAATCGTGACTGCTTGTGCATATTACCTTGTTCTATGAGAGTCGATGCAAATTGCTTGAAAGAACTACGCAAACTCTTTAAAGACATTAACTGTTGCATTTTATTTTTTGAAGAAGAGAGCACAAATAAAACATAACTTCTATTTAGCAATAGCACCTCAAAAAAGGTGTAATAAAAAGAAAGTAATTTTTCTTTTGGAGATTGGGTTTCAAAATCTTTCTCTTTGCTTATTAATGAAAAAGCGTTGTCAAAAAACTGAACAAAAATGGATTCTTTAATGTGTTCCAAGGAAGAGAAATGCTTATAAAAATCAGATTCTTCAATCCCATTATTTTTACAAAAATTAAAAACTGATTTTGGCTCCTTTTCATGTTCTAAAACATGGTCGCTGTATGCCTCAACTATTTTATTTTTCAACTCTAAATTCTTTTTTGCCATATCATTTAAGTTCGTACAAATATAGTGTGTTTATTCTTTTTTGCAATAAGTTAAACATAATATCTTGTTAAATTTCATGTGTCATCTTGTCACAATTTTAAGTATGGTATTTTTTTTGACTACATTATTTAAAATTAAAAACCAAAAACATGAGTACAGGAAAAATTAATGTAGCTGTTGAAAACATTTTCCCACTAATCAAGAAATTTCTTTACAGTGACCACGAGATTTTTTTAAGAGAACTGATTTCAAATGCTACAGACGCCACAACCAAGCTTCATCACTTAAGTAGCCTGGGCGAGATAAAAGGTGATCTGGGAGCGACCCAAATAGAAATCAAGATTGACAAAAAAGGTAAAAAACTTCATGTCATTGACCAAGGGATTGGAATGACTGAAGATGAAGTTCAAAAATACATCAATGAAGTTGCTTTTTCTGGAGCTGAGGAATTTTTAGAACAGTATAAAGATTCTGCAAAAGACAGTGGTATCATTGGTCATTTTGGATTAGGCTTCTATTCTGCTTTTATGGTTTCCGAAAAAGTTGAAATCATTACAAAATCTCACAAAGACAGTCCTGCAGCGCATTGGACATGTGATGGATCACCAGAATACACACTGGAAGCTTCTACAAAAGACAGTAGAGGAACTGAAATAATCTTACATATTGACAAAGATTCTAAGGAGTTTTTAGAAGAGTCTCGGATCAAAGAACTTTTGACTAAATACAATAAGTTCATGCCGATTCCTATAAAATTTGGTACTCGGGAAGAAACACTTCCTTTGCCAGAAGGGGCGCCGGAAGATGCCAAACCAGAAACCCTTACTGTAGACAATATAATCAACAATCCTGAGCCTGCTTGGACCAAAAAGCCTGCTGACTTAGAAGATCAAAACTACAAGGACTTTTACCGGGAGTTGTACCCCATGCAATTTGAAGAGCCTTTATTCAATATTCACTTGAATGTTGATTATCCGTTTAATTTAACAGGTATCCTCTACTTTCCTAAATTAAATAACGATTTAAACGTTCAGAAAGATCGTATCCAACTGTATCAAAATCAGGTTTTTGTCACTGACAATGTTGAAGGTATTGTTCCTGAATTCTTAACCTTATTAAGAGGGGTTATTGATTCTCCTGACATTCCACTGAATGTTTCACGGAGTTACCTACAAGCTGATGGAGCAGTAAAGAAAATCAGTAACTATATAACACGAAAAGTTGCAGACAAACTAAGTAGTTTATTCAAAAAAGATCGTAAGGGATTTGAAGAAAAATGGAATGATATTAAGGTGGTCATTGAATATGGAATGTTAAGTGAAGATAAGTTTTTTGAAAAAGCAGAAAATTTTGCTCTTTTCCCAACCACCGACGGTGAATATTTCACTTTTGAGGAATTACAAACTGCTGTAAAAGAACATCAGACGGACAAAGATGACAAGCTTGTTCTTCTTTATGCATCAGACACGGAAGACCAGCACAGTTATATCACACAAGCTAAAAACAAAGGATACAAAGTATTGCTTTTGGACTCACCCATTATTGGACACCTTATTCAAAAGCTGGAAGGCAGCAAGGAGAATGTATCTTTTGCTCGTGTGGATGGTGATACAATAGAAAATTTAATTAAAAAGGATGAAGCTACCGTTTCAAAACTAACTGAAGAAGAGAAGGAGACGCTAAAACCGATGATTGAATCAGTTGTAAAAGAAGGAGGGTATACTGTACAGATGGAAGCAATGGACAGTCATGCACTACCTTTCGTTTTAACACAACCTGAATTCATGAGAAGAATGAAAGAGATGCAACAAACAGGAGGTGGTGGAATGATGATGGGAAATATGCCTGACATGTACACGCTTACTGTCAACACTAATCATGAGTTGGTAGGTCAAATACTCGCGACCAAAACTGAGAAAAAGAGAGAACGTTTGATACAGCAAGCCGTTGACCTCGCTCGATTATCAAAAAATCTCTTGAAAGGAGAAGCACTGACAGATTTTATTCAACGAAGTGTTGAACTAATTAAATAATAAGATAACCGCCTTTGGGCGGTTTTTTTATTTCTTGATTCTTTTGTTTCTTGCACTATGATTGATTCGGAATTACTACCAAAGGATGGAGATATATTAAAACTAAACGATGCTGAAATAAGTTACTTTGAGTCTTTTTTCACAGCAAGAGAAGCACAGGCGATATTCAATCAACTGCTCCATGAAACTCCATGGCAACAAGACCCAATTACAGTCTTTGGCAAAACCTATCAACAACCTCGACTGACCGCGTTATATGCTAACAATACCAAGCCCTACACCTACTCAGGGATCACTATGCAACCTAAGGAAATGACTCCTTTACTTCGAGAGATTCAAAATAAAATTAAACTTGTTTGCGAAGCATCGTTTACAACAGTTCTGTTGAATTTATATCGCGATGGTAAAGACAGTAACGGCTGGCACGCTGACAATGAAAAGGAATTAGGTAAAAATCCTATTATTGCCTCTTTAAGTTTAGGTGAAAATCGATTATTCCATTTAAAACACAGACGTAATAAAGAAGATCGACTTAAGCTATTATTGAAATCTGGAAGTTTGTTAATCATGGGAGGGGCCACTCAAGAACATTGGTTGCATCAAATTTCAAAAACAGCAAAACCCGTCAAACCTAGAATAAATCTCACCTTTAGAAAAATTCTTTGACATCATCAATACCTGATTTTTTCTACACTATAAATTTAAAAAGAATTAAACCTTTAATAGATAAAATTGTCATAGTAACATTATGTATTTTTGATATTTATAATAAAGCTTTGATCAAGATTAGAACGCTCTATAGTACACTCCCCTTAATCCTGTTATTTTTTAACTCTTTCCTTTTTGCACAGGAGAAAGGAAAGGAATTTCTTATTCCTTCCATTTCTGGTGAAATTAAAATAAATGGAATAGGAGATGAAGTAGAATGGGGAAAATCAAAATGGGCTTCAAATTTTTGGATGTGGCGACCCACAGATAGCCTCCAGGCAAATAAGCAAACCAAGTTTAAAATGCTTCGGGATGATCAAAATCTATACATTCTAATTGAGGCTGCCACCGATGGAAATAATTTTACAACCCCGAATCTAAAGCGTGACTTCCAAACATTTGGATCTGATTACATTACTTTACTTTTTGATACTTTCAACGATGCAACTAATGCCTTTTCGTTTGCTACCAATCCAATTGGACTGAAGGCAGATGGTTTGATCTCGGGTGGAAATCAAAACTACCGAACTGACAGAAACACTGCATGGGATACAAAATGGACGGTAGAAACTAAAATTGAAGAGGGAAAATACACTGTAGAAATAAAAATTCCTTTTAGCGCTTTCTTTTATGACAACACCCAAACCTCCTGGCGTTTTAATATTTACAGAAGAAACACGCAAGGCAACGAGCACAGTATTTGGATTCAAACACCTCAGAATCAAGTCATAGGAAATCTTGGCTTTATGGGAAAAATGGTTTTTGAAGAACCTCTAAAAAAAGCACGGAACCCCATTTCATTAATTCCATATGTAAGCAGTGCAAAATATAATGACTTTGAAAATAACCGCCAAGACACAAATTTTTCTGTTGGAGGAGATGCCAAAATTCCCATTGGCAACGCATTGAATTTAGACCTCACTTTTAACCCTGATTTTTCTCAAGTAGAGGTTGATGATCAGGTGGTGAATTTGACTCGTTTCGCAATTTCACTTCCAGAAAAAAGACAGTTTTTCACTCAAAACGATGACCTGTTCAAAGACTTTGGAGCCAATAATGATGTAACCCCATTCTTTTCTAGACGTATTGGAGTTGCAGAAGATTTGGATGGGAATACCATAGAAAACAAGATTGTAGCAGGTGCAAGGCTTAGTGGAAAGTTAAATTCTAATCTCCGGCTAGGATTTCTAAATGTACTTACAGATGCAGATATTGCCAATGAAATTCCTTCCAATTTAAACACCGTTTTTACCCTTCGTCAAAAGGTGTTTAACCGTTCAAATATTAGTTTTTTCTTGATCGACAGAAGAACCACTGAAGACTTTGATTTTATTTCTGAGGAAGAGAAAAAAAATAGTGTCACTGGGATTGAATATAATTTAGCTTCAGCGGATAGTAAATGGAATGGGCGAGCTTTTTTCCACAAATCATTTACTGAAGGTTTGGATGATGATGATATGATTTCTGGAATGAAAATAGAAAGAAACACCTTGCGTCATAATGTAGGCATGGAGGTTATTCATGGAGGAGAAGACTTTCGTTCTGATCTTGGTTTTTTTAGGCGTACTGGATTTTTAAAACTAGCACCGGTATACACCTACCGTATATATCCTAAAAACCCAAATGTAAACAGTTATGATTTTAGCGAACGTACGTTTTTTGTGTATAATCCCAGATTAAATTATATGCTTACCGACAGGTGGTTTATTACGTCCATCCAAAAAAGATATTTGAACAACACCAATCTAAGTTTGAGAATATCCAACCGCTATGAGTTCCTTACAGATGGCTTTGACCCCACACGAAGTAGTGATGGAATAGACCTCCCTTCAAACTCAAGTTATAATTTCACTGAGGTGGAACTAGGCTATCGCTCGGACCAAAGGAAAAAGTTCAATTTTAATTCTAAAATCGCTTATGGCACTTTTTATAACGGAACCAAATTTTCTTTAGAAAATGAATTAAACTGGCGTAAGCAACCTATTTTTAATGCAAGTATGCTAGTTAATTTTAATGCCATTGAACTTCCTAAACCCTACAGTTCTAAAAATATTTGGTTAATAAGTCCCAAGTTGGATTTCACTTTTACCAAAACACTTTCATGGACCACTTTTGTGCAATACAATTCTCAAGGAGAAAACCTCGGGGTCAACTCCAGAATGCAATGGCGGTTTGCTCCATTATCCGATTTATTTATTGTTTATAATGATAATTACATCAGTACTGATAATTTTTCGCCAAGATATCGTAGTTTTAACCTCAAATTGACCTATTGGTTAAATCTATGATCATGACAAAAAAAGACATTCCCTTTTACTTATTTCCAATACTTTTCATTTTTATCCTAGCCTGTCAACCTCAGAAAAAGAAAGCATCAGGAGACACTATGATCGTCTCTGGAAGCATTGAAGGACTGAGAAAAGGAACATTATATTTACAAAAAATTGAAGACACCCTTCTGGTAAATATAGACTCTACACTAGTAAAAGGAACTCCAAAGTTTGAGTTTAATACTCAAATTGAAACACCAGAGGTTTTCTATCTCTATCTTGACAAAGAAGATGGCGATAGTCTAAATGACCGTATTTTATTTTTCGGTGAAAAAGGAAATATTGAAATCAACACACTCCTCAAAACTTTTGAAAGTAGTGCAGAAATTAAAGGATCAAAAAATCAAGAGTTACTACAAGAACATATCGCTTTCAAAAGAAAATTCAATGATCAAAATCTAGAACTTATTAAAGGGTTTTATCAGGCACAAAGTAATGGGGAAATTGAAAGAGCTGATTCTTTGGAGAAGCAGCTTAATAATTTAACAAGAAGACGCTATTTGTATACCATCAATTTTGCTGCCCAGCATACAGATCAAAACATCGCTCCCTATTTAGCATTAACAGAGGTTTACGATGCTAATTTATCTTTGCTTGATTCTATAGCAGTGAAAATGACACCCGAAGTGCGATCTTCTAAATACGGGAAGGAATTCTTGAAGTACTTGGAGGAGCGAAGGGAAGAATAAAAACTGAGATTAAAGCTTGGCTGACTTCTTAAGTAAATCTGTGATTACCTTAGCTTTTGCTTCTTGGATTTTCTTAAACTGTCCTTTAACTCCGTCACCTGAAACTGCATTTATTTGTTGAATCAAATCATCAAAAGCCAAAATGGCTTCATCTATGAGTTTTTCACTTTTGGATAAATCTGCAGTTGGGTTTGAAAGTTCCCATAAATAGATGTCTTCAATCAAATCACCAATCTCATTGTTGATGTCTTTTTTAAGTTGTTTGATACTCGGCATTATGTAATATTAAATTTTTGTTGTTATGAATATAGAACATTTTGACGAATGTCAAAATAATTATTTGCTAAGTAAACTCTTTTTATAATGGGTTAGCCAGAAAAAGTAACAAAATTTCTTGGGGTTTCGTACAAAGTGACGGATAAAGTATGAGCTTTATTTAAATGCGGTTTTAATTTATTGTAAATCACTACGGCTATGTTTTCTGCTGTTGGAATCAAATCGAAGAATTCTGCCACTTGCTCATTCAAATTTTTATGATCCAATAGCTCCTCAACCTCCGCTTTAATTAAATCTTTCAATACTTTCATGTCCATCACATAGCCTGTTTCTGGATCTATTTTTCCAGTAACGTGAACAATTAATTCATAATTATGGCCATGATAGTGTGGATTGGCGCATTTTCCAAAAATAGCCTCATTTTGCTTATCTGTCCACTCTTTCTTAAACAGGCGGTGTGCTGCATTAAAGTGAGCTTTTCTACTTACGGTTACTTGCATAATTAAGATTTAATGTGTTTATAAAAACGATCAAAAATGATCTTAAACCAAACGGTATACTGATCAGGCATGGTAATAATTTCCTTGGCTACTTGATCCAAATCCATCCATTTCCAACTCGCTACTTCTTCGGTATTGATCTCTGGAACTGCATTATGATGACCCAAGAGCACATGGTCCAATTCGTGTTCAGTAAGTCCATTATCAAAAGGAGCTTTATAAATAAAGCTAAAAAGTTCTTCTAAAGGGGTCTCAAAACCCATTTCTTCTTGTAATCTTCTGGCTCCGGCTTCCAAATTAGTCTCCCCCATACGCTGATGACTACAGCAGGTATTTGTCCATAGCCCGGGCGAGTGGTATTTATGTAATGCGCGTTGTTGTAACATCAGTTGCCCCTCTTTGTTGAGAATAAAAACAGAAAAGGCGCGGTGTAAAATGGCTTTTTCATGCGCTTCCATTTTGGGCATAGTCCCCACAGGAGTATCGTTGACATCAACTAGGATTACTTCTTCTTCTTTCATAGCTTTCAAAATTACCCAATATTTTTACAAAAACCTATTCAGAATCTTTTCGCTTGGGGCTTTATTTGTAATACTTTTGTGACAAATTGCATGCATGGGATTTTTAGAAGAAATTAAAAGACGTCGGACCTTTGGGATTATCTCCCATCCCGATGCTGGTAAAACAACCTTGACAGAAAAACTACTCCTTTTTGGGGGAGCTATCCAAGAGGCAGGAGCGGTGAAATCCAACAAAATAAAAAAAGGAGCCACTAGTGACTTTATGGAAATTGAGCGCCAACGTGGAATTTCTGTGGCTACCTCCGTTTTAGCTTTTGTTTATAAAGACAAAAAAATCAATATTCTAGATACGCCTGGGCACAAGGATTTTGCTGAAGATACCTTTAGAACCCTAACTGCCGTTGACAGTGTTATTGTTGTGATTGATGTGGCTAAAGGGGTGGAGGAACAGACGGAAAAACTAGTTGAAGTTTGTCGAATGCGTAAAATTCCCATTATTGTCTTTATCAATAAATTAGACCGAGAGGGAAAGGATGCCTTTGACCTGATGGATGAAGTAGAACAAAAATTAGGTTTGCATGTCACTCCACTATCCATACCTATTGGCATGGGATATGATTTCAAAGGAATCTATAACATCTGGGAACACAACATTCAGTTGTTTCAGGATGAGAGTAAGCAAACGATTGGAAAAAAGAAGCAATTTGAATCTTTGGATGATCTCGAATTACAAGCTGCGATAGGAACGACTCGACTACAGAATCTTAAAGAGGAATTGGAACTGATAGAAGGCGTTTATCCTCCCTTTGACCAGCAAGAATATCTGGACGGAAACTTGCAGCCCGTCTTATTTGGTTCTGCCTTAAATAATTTTGGCGTGCAAGAATTGCTCAATTGCTTTATCGAAATTGCTCCCAAGCCACTGGCAAAAGAATCAGACACCCGATTGGTTGAGCCAGAGGATAAAAATTTTGCAGGTTTTGTTTTTAAAATTCATGCCAACATGGATCCCAATCATCGGGATCGGTTGGCGTTTATCAAGATCGTATCAGGAACTTTTGAACGAAACAAACCCTACCATCATGTGCGTTTGAATAAGAAATTAAAATTCTCCTCTCCTAATGCCTTTTTTGCTGAGAAAAAACAAATTGTAGACATCTCATATCCAGGAGATATTGTAGGATTACACGATACTGGAAATTTTAAAATTGGGGATACGCTAACGGCTGGAGACACCCTTCAATTTAAGGGTATTCCTAGCTTCTCTCCAGAGCATTTTCGCTTTATCAATAACAATGATCCGCTAAAGGCAAAGCAACTCGCCAAAGGAATTGATCAGCTCATGGACGAAGGGGTTGCCCAGTTGTTTACTCTCAACCTCAATGGGAGAAAAGTCATTGGAACCGTAGGTGCACTCCAATTTGAAGTGATTCAATACAGATTACTCCACGAATATAGCGCGCAGTGTAGCTTTGAAAACCTGAATGTCCACAAAGCCTGCTGGGTAGAAGCTGAAACCGATAGTCCAGATTTTAAAGAATTTCAGCGCATCAAACAAAAGTTTTTGGCCAAAGACAAAAGTGGAAAATTAGTCTTCCTTGCCGACTCCGCTTTTTCCCTCCAAATGACTCAAGATAAATACCGAGAGATTCAATTTCATTATACTTCAGAGTTTTAAACTAAATTTCTTGCCTAAAGAAAAGACGATCTCAAACTACCATGATTTATAACTCGTTCTAAGAAAAAATCTGATTTAGACACAAAACCCTTTGGATGTAATACTACAGAAAAACAAACTGTTAAAAGAGAATTTTCAGAAGAAGTCAAAGTGAACGTATAGTCAAGTTTTTACAATACGCTTCTGGGTCTATTGATTTGTTGCGGACTGATTTATTATGGATTTAAACGGTTAGAAAAAAAACTGAAAAAGACCTGAGTTAAAATAAAGAAAGTGACAACTACCAGCCACCACCGCCACCGCCACCTCCGCCACCACCAGAGAATCCGCCGCCACCAGAACCACTTCCACTGCTTGATGGTGGTGTAGCAGATTTACTTAAGGAATTGGACAGTGATGCATTTAAGGTATGATTAAAGATTGAAAAGTTGCCAATATGCCCAGTATACCATACAGGTTGATAACTTTGATCTATGATGGATTTATTAATGAGGCTTTGGAATTTTTCTCCCCAAACATCTTCGGTTCCCAACACGACAGCGTAGGGCAATAAGTTCTCAAAAACTTCTGGTGTTAAATCTGGTGGATTAAAGTGTGCAATCCTTTTTTCCTCGGCCGCACTCAAGTACATTTTAAATCCATCAATCAAGGATTTAATCCTCAATTTTTCAACAGCAGGTTTTCTGATTAAATATTGGTAAATCAAAAAAAATATAATATTTACCCCTAAAAACACAAAGAATATCAACCCGTCATTACCCCCTTGAAAGAAATCCGAAGCAAGGAACATAAATAGGAAGATACACGTGATTATGGTTAAAATTGGAATTAACCAAAATTTAAAATTAAAGCCTTGATAAATTAAACCATGATGTTGTTCAATTAATGAATCTTTATAAGCAGTTACTGCGCTTTGAACTTTGGAATCGTATTTGCCATTCAATGTTAAGATGCTAGTATCTGAAAATAATTTAGAAAAGAGCACACGTTCCTCGTCGATGAGCAATCCAGAATCTTCCTTTATTTTATGTATAATAAACTTTTTGCTTTTAAACAATCCGAAAACATAGTCCTGGATATCTTCTTCAATTTTAAGATATCCTTTTACTGCTAAATTTAAAATAGAACCTGTAATCAAATCACCGTGATAACGAAGTTTGTCTAACATCCCTACAGAAGCAGGTGTCATTTTATTTGGAACATTGAACTGTGGAAATACCGATGGTTTAGTCGGATCGATACCAAACTTCAACCATGTGACTCCATAATAAAACAAGAGCGCTAAGGTTATAAGGCCGCTTAAAATGAGTGCTCCAAAATTTTGAAAAAATGTTGGCGGTGGTGGTGGCGGTGGTTGGCGCACAGCCCCTTTATTAAAACCTAAAGCTACCGTTACGTTTTCCCCTGCCCTTATGTTTTCAGCACTAAAACGAATACTGTTCTCAGAGAGTAACGTTGAAATACAATGGGTATTATTACTCCCATACCTTCCGGTATAGCATGCGTTTTGATGTATTTTCGCCCCTCCTGGTAGTGTAATTTGGCTTGATACTTGGTCAAAAGACAAAGCCCAATCAAAGCCATTGACATTCCAGTAAATTTCGTCATATGTTTCAAAAAAACGAATTTGTCCACTTATACTATAAGTAATCGTATAATTGTATTCCCCTTCATTTAAAAACACATCTTTTTCTCCTACATAAATGGTAATTGCTCCATCCCCTTTTTCCGTTTGGTATTTTGAATTTCTACCATCTCTTTCTACAGATAGTATTTTAAAATCCAAGTTGTCTTTTTTGCCTAAACTATCTGTACTTACAGTTGGGATAGTGCGTGTAATTCCTCTTTTAAAGAGGGTGCCGTTAGCATATATTTTAATGGACTCTTTAACAGTAATTATACTTGAAGTATCTACTTTAATATCAGAATAAAATGAAATTATCCTCTCACTTTGCGAAAACAAAGCAAAATAGTTCATAATTAGCAGTACAACAAAAAGGAGCTGCTTCAACGCTTAAAACTTTACCTGTGGATTTTGTCTTTCAGCTTCAATATCAATTTCAAAATATTCCGCCTTTTTGAAGTTGGTAATTCCAGCAATAATGTTAGATGGAAACGAATCTATGACTATGTTATAATCGCGTGTGGTACCATTATAATAACGTCTTGATTTTTCAATGTCAGATTCTACATCAGACAATTCGTTTTGCAAACTTAAAAAATTCTCGTTTGCTTTTAGTTCAGGATATTCTTCAGCTACAGCATATAAATTTATTAAAGCCTTGTTTAACTGATTTTCTGTTACTTGTTGTCCTTCGACAGTCGTCGCATTTTGTGCTTGATTTCTTGCTTTTGTGACATTCTCAAAAGTTTCCTTCTCATGGCTTGCGTAACCTTTTACTGTTTCAATTAAGTTTGGGATTAAATCATAGCGTTTTTTTAATTGTACGTCTATACCACTCCACGCTTCAGCTACGAGTGTACTTAATTTTACCAATCTATTGTAAATTCCAACACCATAAAATATTGATACAACTACAATAAAAATTAATACATATAATACTATCATAGCTATTGATTATTTAAATTTAAAGGTATTGAAAAATTAATGAAAAATGCTGTGACCGTGAGTGTAAAAGATTAATATCGCTTTTGTTGCTTAAGCGGATCAATTGTTCTTATCACTTACGATTCTTTCAAATAGCATTTAAATAAATAACAAAAAAACCGCAATTTTCATTGCGGTTTTTTTTATTTATGCCTCTCCGGTAGGCCCGAAATTGAGCGGAATCGGAGGAGGTTCGTTAGTTGTAATAGAACCGTTGGCAGCTTCATAACGTTTGATATTATCACCCAGGGCTTTGTGAAAGCGCTTGATGTGATCTGGCGTTAAGATAACACGAGATTTCACTCTCGCTTTGGGTGCACCCGGCATTACAGTGATAAAATCAACTATGAACTCAGCAGCGGAATGGTTGATGATGGCTAAATTAGAATAGACACCATCTGCAATACCTTCATCAATTGAGATGTTTAGTTGCTTGTCCTTAGGGGCGTTTTTATCACTCATTGTATTAGAAAGTTATTTCTTCTTCTTTATCAATTAAAAGACTCTTATACTCGTCTTTTGATCCAACAAGTACATTGTTGTAGGCTCTAAGTCCCGTACCTGCAGGAATTTTATGTCCTACAATTACATTTTCTTTTAGGCCTTCTAGGAAATCCACTTTACCGCTTACCGCCGCTTCATTCAATACTTTGGTTGTTTCTTGGAAAGAGGCTGCAGAAATGAAGGATTTGGTCTGTAGAGAAGCTCTTGTAATTCCTTGTAACTCAGGAGTTGCTGTTGCTGATGCTGCATCACGTGCAAGCACTAACTTCTTATCCTCACGCGTTAACAACGAATTTTCATCTCTTAGCTGACGTGCTGAAATAATTTGTCCTTGTTTTAAGTTTTCAGAATCTCCTACTTCTTCAACAATTTTCATTCCATAAATGGCATCATTCTCTTGAATAAAGTCATAACGGAACACCAATTGATTTTCTAAGAAAATAGTATCTCCTGGATCTTGAATACGAACTTTACGCATCATTTGACGTACTACAACCTCAAAGTGCTTATCGTTGATTTTCACTCCTTGTAGACGATATACTTCTTGAATTTCATTCACTAAGTACTGTTGTACTGCAGAAGGTCCTTTGATTGCTAAAATATCCGCAGGTGTTGTTGAACCATCAGATAATGACATTCCCGCTTTCACGAAGTCATTTTCTTGAACCAAAATTTGGTTCGATAACTTCACCAAATATTTCTTAATATCTCCAAACTTAGATTCTACGATAATTTCACGGTTACCTCGTTTAATTTTACCAAAAGAAACAACTCCATCAATTTCAGAAACTACTGCTGGATTTGAAGGATTACGTGCTTCAAATAATTCAGTTACACGTGGTAAACCTCCCGTAATATCTCCAGATTTAGCAGATTTTCTTGGGATTTTAACCAATACTTTTCCTTCTTCTATTTGATCTCCCTCATTAACAATCAAGTGAGCCCCAACAGGTAAGTTATAGGAACGAAGAATATTTCCTTTCTTGTCAGCAATAGACAAGGTTGGAATTACCTTTTTATTTCTCGATTCAGAAATTACTTTTTCTTGGAATCCAGTTTGTTCATCAATTTCTACTTGATATGTAACTCCTTGTTCTATGTTTTCAAAAATAATTTTACCTGTAAATTCAGATACAATAACCCCGTTAAATGGATCCCATTTACAAACGACTGTACCTTCTTTAATTTTCGCACCATTTTTGATATGCAATGAAGAACCGTAAGGAATGTTGTTAGTACTCAACACACTCTTGGTATTTGCATCAACTATTTTAATTTCAGACGTTCTAGAAATTACTATTTCAGCCGTATTTCCATCACTATCTTTTCCTCGAACTGTTTTTAGATCTTCGATTTCTGCAACTCCATCAAATTTAGCAAGGAGTTTGTTTTCTTCAGAAATATTTCCTGCAACACCTCCCACGTGGAAGGTTCTTAATGTCAACTGAGTTCCTGGTTCTCCAATTGACTGAGCAGCAATTACTCCTACTGCTTCACCACGTTGAACCATTTTACCTGTTGCAAGGTTTCGACCGTAACATTTTGCACAAATACCTTTTTTGGCAGCACAGGTTAAAGGTGAACGAACTTCTACAGATTCTATAGGACTCTTTTCTATGTGACTTACATGAGGATCCAAGATTTCTTGACCTGCTTCAACAATTATGTCATTGGTTCTAGGATCAACAATATCATGAAGCGCAACACGCCCTAAAATACGTTCTCCTAAAGTTTCAACAACTTCTTCATTTTTCTTAAGCGGCTTTACCTCTACACCACGTAACGTTTCACAATCTTCATGATTTACAATCACATCCTGAGAAACGTCATGTAAACGACGTGTTAAGTAACCTGCATCTGCAGTTTTAAGTGCTGTATCTGCTAGCCCTTTTCGAGCTCCGTGTGTAGAAATAAAGTATTCTAAAATTGAAAGTCCTTCTTTAAAGTTAGAAAGAATTGGGTTTTCGATGATTTCACCTCCACCTACATTTGACTTCTTCGGTTTGGCCATTAAACCACGCATTCCTGTCAACTGACGAATTTGTTCTTTAGATCCACGAGCACCCGAATCTAACATCATAAATACAGAGTTAAATCCTTGTTGGTCCTCACTAATACGGGTCATCGCTAATTCAGTCAATCGAGCATTGGTAGAAGTCCAAATATCAATTACCTGATTGTAACGTTCGTTGTTCGTGATTAATCCCATGTTATAATTTCCAATAACGCCATCTACTTGTGTATTGGCCTCATCGATCATACTTGTTTTTTCTGGTGGGATAATAATATCTCCTAAGCTAAAGGAAAGTCCCCCTTTAAAGGCAAAACCATATCCCATACCTTTGATTTTATCTAAAAAGTCAGCCGTTACCGGAACGCTTGTTACTTTTAAAATATCCCCAATGATTTCACGTAAGTTTTTCTTTGTTAAAACAACATTAAAAAAACCTGCTTGCTCCGGAACTACTTCGTTAAACAATACACGTCCAACAGTTGTGTCAATGATTTGGTAAACAAGTTCACCATCTTCATTAAAATCTTTAGCTCTGATTTTAATCATTGCGTTCAGTTCAACACGCTTTTCATTGTAAGCAATATGTACTTCTTCTGTAGAATAGAAAATCAATCCTTCTCCTTTAACTTTTACTTTAGGAGTAGAAACACGAGCTTTGGTCATATAATATAGACCCAAAACCATATCCTGTGAAGGTACCGTAATTGGTGAACCATTTGCTGGATTCAAAATACTGTGTGAAGCCAACATCAAAAGCTGACATTCTAAAATTGCTTCGGGTCCAAGAGGTAAGTGAACCGCCATCTGATCCCCATCAAAGTCAGCGTTAAAAGCCGTACACACTAAAGGATGCAGTTGAATCGCTTTCCCTTCAATTAATTTAGGCTGGAATGCCTGAATTCCTAAACGGTGTAAGGTAGGAGCACGATTCAATAATACTGGATGTCCCTTGAGAACATTTTCTAAAATATCCCATACTACAGGCTCTTTACGATCAATAATCTTTTTTGCAGATTTAACCGTTTTTACAATTCCTCTTTCAATAATCTTACGAATAATGAACGGCTTGTAAAGTTCGGCTGCCATATCTTTTGGCAATCCACATTCAAATAATTTTAATTCAGGTCCAACAACGATTACAGAACGAGCAGAATAATCCACACGTTTTCCAAGCAAGTTTTGACGGAAACGTCCTTGCTTCCCTTTTAATGAATCCGATAAGGATTTCAAGGGTCTGTTTGAGTCTGTTTTTACTGCAGAAGATTTACGTGTGTTGTCAAATAAAGAATCTACTGATTCCTGCAACATACGCTTCTCATTTCTTAGAATCACTTCAGGTGCTTTAATCTCAACCAAACGCTTCAAACGATTGTTTCTGATTATCACACGACGGTATAAATCATTTAAATCAGACGTCGCAAAACGACCCCCATCTAAAGGAACCAATGGGCGTAATTCTGGTGGAATTACAGGCACTACTTTCATGATCATCCACTGAGGTAAGTTTTCACCTCGCTCATTGGCATCACGGAAAGCCTCTACCACTTGAAGTCTTTTTAAAGCCTCTGTTTTACGTTGCTTAGAAGTTTCGTTGTTAGCTTTATGACGTAATTCATAAGACAAAGCCTGTAAATCTATTCGAGAAAGCAACTCGATCAAACATTCAGCACCCATTTTGGCGATGAACTTATCAGGATCACTATCTTCTTTGTATTGATTTTCAGCTGGAATTTGCTCCATTACATTTAGGTATTCTTCCTCTGTAAGGAAATCCATCGGCTGAAGTGGTTCCCCTTCTTCATTTTTGGCGATACCCGGTTGAATAACAACATAACGCTCATAATAAATGATCATATCCAATTTCTTGGATGGGAGACCCAAAAGGTATCCTATTTTATTAGGAAGCGAACGGAAATACCAAATATGTGCAACAGGAACGACAAGGTTGATATGACCTACACGATCACGTCTTACTTTCTTTTCAGTTACTTCAACCCCACAACGGTCACAAACGATTCCTTTGTATCGAATACGTTTGTATTTTCCACAGGCACACTCATAATCCTTTACAGGACCAAAAATACGCTCGCAAAATAATCCATCACGTTCGGGTTTGTGGGTTCTATAATTAATTGTTTCTGGTTTAAGGACTTCCCCGCGAGAGTTTCCAAGAATCACTTCTGGAGAAGCTAAACCGATTGCAATTTTATTGAATTTTTTTTGGGTAATGATTTCGTTATTTCTAGCCATTGCTAAATGTCGTCTTAAATTAAATTATTCTTCCAATCGAATGTCGAGTCCTAGTCCCTTTAGTTCGTGCATCAACACGTTAAAGGATTCTGGTAAACCTGGTTCAGGTAAGGTATCCCCTTTCACTATGGCTTCATAGGTTTTTGCTCTACCTATTACATCATCGGATTTAACCGTCAAAATTTCCTGTAGTGTACTAGATGCTCCATAAGCCTCTAATGCCCAAACTTCCATTTCTCCAAAACGTTGTCCTCCAAATTGCGCTTTTCCTCCAAGAGGTTGTTGCGTAATCAAAGAGTACGGTCCAATAGAACGTGAGTGCATTTTGTCATCAACCATATGTCCTAATTTTAACATATAGATTACCCCTACTGTTGCAGGTTGGTCAAAACGTTCTCCTGTTCCACCGTCATATAAATAAGAATGTCCATATAATGGAACATTACCTTTTTCTGTCAATGCATTGATTTGCTCGATAGTAGCACCGTCAAATATTGGCGTTGCATATTTCTCTCCTAAATTCTGACCCGCCCAACCTAAAACGGTTTCATAAATCTGACCTATATTCATTCGAGAAGGTACTCCAAGCGGATTCAATACAATATCTACTGGTGTTCCGTCTTCTAAGAAAGGCATTTCTTCTTCACGTACAATACGAGCTACAATTCCTTTATTTCCATGACGTCCCGCCATCTTATCTCCTACTTTAAGCTTACGCTTTTTGGCGATATAGATTTTAGCTAATTTTTTAATTCCAGCAGGTAATTCATCTCCAACACTAATCGTAAATTTCTCACGACGAAGCGCTCCTTGAAGATCATTTTCCTTGATTTTATAATTGTGAATCAAATCAGCGATCAAATCGTTGGTTTCTGATGTAGTGGTCCAAGATCCTTTTGTAAGGTGTGTATAGTCCTCTACACCTGAAAGTAATTTCAATGTATATTTTTTACCTTTTGGTAAAACTTCCTCACCTAAATCATTTTGAACTCCTTGACACGTTTTACCATTTACTATGGTAAATAATTTCTCAACTAAAACAGTTTTTAAAGCTTCAGATTTAACATCGAATGCATCTTCAAGCGCATCTAACTCCTGCTTGTCTTGATTACGTTTACGCTTATCTTTTACAGAGCGTGTAAATAGTTTTTTATCAATAACGACTCCACGAAGTGACGGTGGTGCTTTTAATGAAGCATCTTTAACATCTCCTGCTTTGTCTCCAAAAATTGCACGAAGTAATTTTTCTTCCGGTGTTGGGTCAGATTCTCCTTTGGGTGTGATTTTTCCAATTAAAATATCTCCCGGATTTACTTCTGCTCCAATACGGATCATTCCGTTTTCATCTAAATCTGAAGTTGCTTCTTCACTAACGTTAGGAATATCATTCGTTAATTCTTCTGTTCCTAATTTTGTATCACGAACATCTAAAGAATATTCATCAATATGAATTGAGGTAAAGATATCTTGACGAACAACTTTTTCAGAGATTACAATGGCATCCTCAAAGTTATATCCTTTCCAAGGCATAAAGGCTACTTTCAAGTTTCGTCCTAAAGCCAATTCTCCAGCTTCAGTTGCATATCCTTGACATAAAACCTGTCCTTTAGTAACACGATCTCCTTTTTGGATAATCGGTTTCAAATTGATACAAGTTCCCTGATTCGTTTTTCTAAACTTAATTAGGTTGTATGATTTTGTATCTCCATCAAAACTGATCAGATCATCTTTTTCTGAAAAATCATACTTGATCGTGATTTTGTTTGCATCTACATATTCAACAACTCCATCATTCTCAGCATTGATTAATACACGAGAATCTGAAGCTACTTGTTTTTCTAATCCTGTCCCTACAATTGGTGCTTCAGGACGTAATAAAGGAACGGCTTGACGCATCATGTTTGATCCCATCAATGCACGGTTTGCATCATCATGTTCCAAGAAAGGAATCAACGATGCAGAAATAGATGCAATTTGGTTGGGAGCAACATCTGTATAGTTTACTTTATCTGGAGTAACTACTGGGAAGTCAGCCTGATCTCTTGCAATTACTTTTTCATCTAGGATTTTTCCTGCTTTGTCAAAGTTAATATTTGCCTGAGTAATCAATTGGTTTTCTTCCTCTTCAGCACTCAAGTAAATGGTTTCTTTAAGATTGATTACCCCATTTTCAACTTTACGGTAAGGAGTCTCTATAAATCCGAGATTGTTTACTTTGGCAAATACTCCTAATGAAGAAATCAAACCAATATTAGGTCCTTCAGGGGTTTCAATCGGACAAAGTCTTCCGTAGTGCGTATAGTGTACATCTCGCACCTCAAATCCTGCTCTTTCTCTAGAAAGTCCTCCAGGTCCTAGTGCAGAAAGACGTCGCTTGTGTGTTATTTCTGCTAATGGATTCGTTTGATCCATGAATTGAGACAACTGGTTTGTACCAAAGAAGCTGTTGATTACTGATGAAAGCGTTTTAGCATTGATCAAGTCTATCGGAGTAAATACTTCGTTATCTCGAACATTCATACGTTCACGAATGGTTCGTGCCATTCTCGCCAAACCAACACCAAATTGAGAAGATAATTGTTCCCCCACAGTTCGTACACGTCGGTTAGACAAGTGATCAATATCATCAATCTCTGCTTTTGAATTGATTAACTCAATCAAATATTTAATGATGGTAATGATGTCTAATTTTGTTAAAACTTGCTTATCCATCTCAACGTCCAAGCCTAGTTTTTTATTCATTCTATAACGTCCAACTTCACCTAAGTTATAACGTTGGTCAGAGAAAAACAATTTATCAATGATCCCACGAGCCGTATCCTCATCTGGTGGTTCTGCATTACGTAATTGTCTATAAATATGTTCTACCGCTTCTTTTTCAGAGTTGGTAGGATCTTTTTGAAGTGTGTTGTAGATGATAGCATAATCAGACATGTGAGCATCTACCTTGTGCAACAATATCGTTTTTACACTTGCTTCTAAAATTTCTTCAATGTGTTCTTTTTCTAGAACAGTATCACGATCGATAATAATTTCATTTCGCTCGATCGAAATTACCTCACCAGTGTCTTCATCAACGAAATCTTCATGCCATGTTTTCAAAACACGAGCAGCTAATTTTCGTCCTAATACTTTTTTGATTCCCGTTTTAGAAACTTTAATCTCTTCTGCAAGATCAAATATTTCAAGGATATCACGATCGTGTTCAAAACCGATAGCTCTGAAAAGTGTTGTAACAGGTAATTTTTTCTTACGATCAATGTAAGCATACATTACACTATTGATGTCTGTAGCAAATTCAATCCAAGAACCTTTGAATGGAATAACACGTGCAGAATATAATTTAGTTCCATTGGCATGAAAAGACTGACCAAAGAAAACACCAGGAGAACGGTGTAATTGAGAAACTACAATTCGTTCTGCACCATTGATAACAAAAGTACCACTTGGGGTCATATAAGGGATAGTCCCTAAAAATACATCTTGTACAATAGTTTCAAAATCCTCATGTTCCGGATCAGTACAATACAATTTTAAACGTGCCTTTAAAGGAACAGAGTATGTAAGTCCACGCTCAATACATTCTTGGATAGAATAGCGCGGTGGATCTACAAAATAGTCAAGAAATTCTAAGACAAATTGATTTCTTGTATCTGTAATAGGAAAATTTTCTTTAAACGTATTGAAAAGACCTTCTTCATTACGTTCGTCAGATTTGGTCTCTAGTTGGAAAAAGTCCTGGAATGATTTAATCTGAATATCCAGGAAATCCGGGTACATTGGAGTATGTTTTGCTCCGGCGAAATTGGTTCTTTGGCTCTGTTTACTAGGCATCTAACTGTTTTTTAATGATCATAATACATTAGGGGGGCACTATAAAAGGGTATAGGCCTTTGGAAAAATCCAAAGACCTATGCCTTTAATGGTAGGGGTTAAAACTACTTAAGCTCAACCTCTGCACCAGCTTCTTCTAGAGATTTTACAAGCGCTTCCGCTTCATCTTTAGCAATACCTTCTTTCAAAGGACTAGGTGCACTGTCAACTAATTCTTTAGCTTCTTTAAGCCCAAGACCTGTTAACTCTTTTACTAATTTTACTACAGCTAGTTTTGAAGCACCAGCTGCTTTGAGGATTACGTCAAATTCTGTCTTTTCCTCACCAGCATCGTCACCACCAGCAGCAGCTGGTCCAGCAACAGCTACTGCGGCTGCAGCAGGTTCGATACCGTATTCATCTTTTAAAATGTTAGCCAATTCATTGACTTCTTTTACAGTCAAGTTGACTAATTGTTCTGCGAATTCTTTTAAATCTGCCATTGTTAATGATTTTTCTGTTAAAAATTTAATATATATATGTTGAGTGCGTACATTTTAATTCGGGACTAACGTTCTGAAAGTGTTTTGAGAATTCCAGATAGTTTCCCACCTCCCGATTGTAGTGCGGAAATAACGTTTTTGGATGGAGACTGTAACAACGTAATAATCTCTCCAACCAACTCTTCTTTAGATTTGATTGCAACAAGTGCGTCAATATGATCATCGCCAATATAAATAGCTTCTTCAATGAAGGCGCCTTTTAGCATGGGTTTGGTCAACTTTTTTCTAAAGTTCTTAATCACCTTTGCAGGTGCGTTTCCAGTTTCAGAAAACATCAATGAAGTATTCCCTTTCAGGATTCCTGTCAATTCACCAAAGTCATGAGTGGAAGCCTCCATAGCTTTAGCAAGAAGTGTATTTTTCACCACTTGTAGTTTGATATTCTCTTTAAAACAAGCGCGTCTGAACGCAGTTGTTTGACTGGCATTTAATCCCTCAATATCCGCTAAATAAAGTGTTTTCACACCTGCTAAAGCCTCTTTAAGGTTTTCTATTGCTTCGTGTTTTTCTTGTCTAGTCATTGCTTAATTTTTTTGGCGTTAACCCAATTTAGTATCGATTGATATACTTGGGCTCATGGTGCTAGACATGAAAACGCTTTTTACATATACTCCTTTGGCTGTTGAAGGCTTTAATTTATTAATGGTCTTCAATAACTCATCGGCATTTTCGTAAATTTTATCTGCAGTAAAAGATGCTTTACCTATAGCTGCATGTACGATTCCAGTCTTGTCAACTTTAAAATCAATTTTACCGCCTTTTACATCACTTACCGCTTTTTTGATGTCCATTGTTACTGTTCCTGTTTTTGGGTTTGGCATTAAACCACGAGGACCTAAAACACGACCTAAAGGACCTAATTTCCCCATTACACTTGGCATGGTTACAATTACGTCAATATCTGTCCATCCGTCTTTGATTTTTTGCAAATACTCATCCAATCCAATGTGATCAGCTCCTGCCTCTTTGGCTTCAGCTTCTTTATCCGGAGTAACAAGAGCAAGAACGCGAACATCTTTACCTGTTCCGTGTGGTAAAGTAACCACACCACGAACCATTTGATTGGCTTTTTTTGGATCTACACCCAAACGTATTGCCAAGTCAATGCTCGCATCAAATTTTGTATTGGTAATTTCTTTTACCAAAGCAGAAGCTTCTTTGAGTGTGTAGATGTTCTTAGGATCTACTTTTGCTCGTGCTTCTTTTTGTTTCTTTGTTATTTTAGCCATTGCTTTATTTTAATAAATTAAAAGGGAGCTTGTCCAGAAACCTTGAATCCCATAGAACGTGCAGTACCCGCTACCATTTTCATAGCAGACTCGATAGTAAATGCATTAAGATCAGGCATTTTATCCTCAGCAATGAGTTTTACTTGATCCCAAGTGACTGTAGCCACTTTGTTTCTATTAGGTTCTCCTGAACCCTTTTTAGCTTTGGCTGCTTCCATCAGTTGAACGGCCGCTGGTGGTGTTTTGAGGATAAATTCAAATGATTTATCAACATATACAGTAATCTGAACAGGTACAACTTTACCTTGTTTATCTTGGGTTCTTGCATTAAATTGTTTGCAAAACTCCATGATATTGACTCCTGCAGCACCCAGCGCGGGTCCAACCGGTGGCGATGGATTCGCAGCACCTCCCCGAACTTGTAGTTTTAAAACTTTACTTACTTCTTTTGCCATTGTCTAGTTTAATTTTGAATCGTGTACGGTGGAAGCTTGCACACGGCATTCAATTTATTAGTGTAACATTTATATTTTTTCTACTTGCATATAGCTTAGTTCTAATGGTGTTTTTCTTCCAAAAATTTTAACCATTACTTCCAGCTTACGCTTTTCTTCATTTACATTTTCGATAGCTCCCGTAAAACCGTTGAAAGGACCATCAATAACTTTTACATTTTCACCTTCGGTAAATGGAATGGACACATGCTCTGTAGCAAGAGCCAATTCATCAACTTTACCTAACATTCTGTTTACCTCGGAAACTCGCAAAGGAACTGGTTCACCTCCTTTAGTTTCTCCTAAAAACCCAATCACATTTGTAACAGACTTAATAATATGAGGTAATTCTCCAGTCAAATTTGCTTTGACCATAATGTAACCTGGGAAGTAAACACGCTCTTTATTTATTTTTTTACCATTTCTTATCTGAATCACTTTTTCCGTTGGAACAAGAATATCTTCAACCAAATGATCGTAACCAAAACGTGAGATTTCAGACATAATATAGTCTTTGATCTTTGCTTCTTGACCACTTACGGCGCGAACTACGTACCATTTTTTATCACTAGTTGTTGTAGTCATGGTTATCCTATAAGGTTAAAATAAAATTGAATCGCACGTGAAAGAACAGTATCCGCTCCCCAAATAGCCAGGGAAAACAGAATTGAAAAAACAAGTACAATTACAACCAAACGTTGTAACTCTGAACGCTCAGTCCAAGAGACATTGTTCTTTAATTCTTCAAACGAATCTTTAATATATGATAAAAGTTGCATGCGTTACTTTTTTTTTGATGCACGGGTTGAGAGGCTCGAACTCCCGACACCTGGTTTTGGAGACCAGTGCTCTACCAACTGAGCTAAACCCGTTTTTATTTGACACAAAAGGCGTCCCGTAAAACGGGACACCTTTAGCATCATATTAAAAACATTATGCTTAGTCTAAGATCTCTGTAACCTGCCCCGCACCTACTGTTCTTCCACCTTCACGAATTGCGAAACGCAATCCAAGGCTTAGAGCAATTGGCTGAATCAAATCAACATTGATCGTAAGGTTGTCTCCTGGCATTACCATTTCAACACCATCAGGAAGAGAAATGTTTCCTGTTACATCAGTTGTACGAACGTAAAACTGAGGACGGTAGTTGTTGTGGAATGGAGTATGACGTCCACCTTCTTCTTTTTTAAGGATATAAACCTCAGCTTTAAATTTAGCATGTGGCTTTACAGAACCTACTTTACAGATTACCATACCTCTTTTGATGTCGGCTTTTTCAATACCTCTTAGGAGGATACCTACATTATCTCCAGCTTCACCACGGTCTAATATTTTTCTAAACATTTCAACCCCAGTTACTGTAGATTTTAATTTTTCTGCACCCATACCAATAATGTCAACTTCATCTCCTGTGTTGAATACACCTGTTTCGATACGACCTGTAGCAACAGTTCCACGACCAGTAATAGAGAATACATCTTCAACAGGCATTAATGCGTCCTTATCAACATCACGCTTAGGTAGTTCAATCCAAGTATCTACTTCTGACATTAGATTAATAACTGTATCTACCCATTTTTGTTCCCCGTTAAGAGCACCAAGAGCAGAACCTAAAATTACTGGAGTGTTATCTCCATCGTAATCGTAGAAAGAAAGTAATTCACGAACTTCCATTTCAACTAATTCAAGTAATTCTTCATCATCAACCATGTCCGCTTTGTTCAAGAAAACAACTAAACGAGGTATACCTACCTGGCGACCTAATAAGATGTGCTCTCTTGTTTGAGGCATAGGACCATCAGTTGCTGCAACAACTAGGATTGCACCGTCCATCTGAGCGGCACCTGTAACCATGTTCTTTACGTAATCCGCGTGACCAGGACAGTCAACGTGAGCGTAGTGACGGTTAAGGGTTTGATATTCTACGTGAGAAGTATTGATAGTAATCCCTCTTTCTTTCTCTTCAGGAGCATTGTCAATTTGATCAAAGCTTCTTGCTTCAGAGTAACCTGCATCTGCAAGTACTTTAGTAATTGCTGCAGTAAGAGTTGTTTTACCATGATCTACGTGACCAATAGTTCCAATATTTAAGTGGGGTTTAGACCGGTCAAATGTTTCTTTAGCCATAATTGTTGTTGTTTCAATGTTATTTTTAGGAGCGCAAATTTATGAATTTTTTTCAATCGTTTACATGTTTATATAAAAAAATTATGTAAAAATTCACTTTTTCTTTTTAAAAGAGTTTATAAAAATCTTAAAACCCTTATAAACATGTCCTTAGATCTTTGAATAAGGTTTTTTTTCGATTGTGTAATAAGTGCCAAAAAAAGTATTTTTATTTTAAAAACTAAAATTCCATTCTTTTTTAATTTCTTTATGTCCGTAAGTTAAAATACCCGAAAATAACTATGAAATCTTTTGCGATTGTAATCCCATGTTATAATGAAGCCAATCGTTTTCAAACGGAGCGTTTTAAAGCATTCTTAAAGAATCGTAACGGGGTAGTTCTCTTTTTTGTTGACGATGGCTCTACTGACACAACCAGCTCTTTAATCAAGGCGCTAAAATCAGTTTTTCCAGAACAGGTTCAATCCATTATCCATTTAAAAAATAAAGGGAAAGCGGAAGCTGTTAGAACAGGTATTAATGAAGCTTTTAAAAGAAAGGACATAGAACGCTTTGCTTTTTTGGATGCTGACCTCTCTACCTCTCTTGAAGAGTGTTTTGAAATTGCAGATAAAATTGATACGCACAAAGCGTTTGTTTTTGGCTCTCGGATAAAAAAGCTGGACAATAATATTCAAAGAAAAAAATATCGTTTCATCATTGGTAGAGTGATTGCAACCCTTATCTCATATATGTTAAAATTACCTATTTATGATTCGCAGTGTGGATGTAAGGTTTTCAGAAGGGATTGGGTGGGTATCATTTTTAAAGATGTCTTTATTAGTCCTTGGCTCTTTGATGTAGAAATTTTTTTCCGATTAATCCGTCACTTTGGAAGAGAAAAAATTCAAACTAAAATTGAAGAAGTACCGCTTAAAGAATGGGTTGATACAGATGATAGTAAAGTTTCGCTTCTTTATGGTTTTAAAGTTTGGTTTGATTTAATTAAAATTTACGTGCATTATAAATGAGGGCTTTAGCAAAATTAGAAAATCATCAAATCTTAAAACGTAGCTTCTGGTCATTGGTTTTAATTAGGGGTATTTTAAATGCCCTGATTCCCTTGATGGATAAAACAGAGGCGCGCTATGCTGAGATCGCAAGGATTATGGCAGAAACTCAAAACTGGATTGTCTTACAAATAGATTATGGGGTTCCCTTTTGGGCGAAACCACCGCTATCAACTTGGGCAAGTGCTTTAAGCATTTCAATTTTTGATGCATCGGCTTTTTATGTGCGTTTACCCTACCTTATTGTGTGTACATTTATTGGATGGTGGATTGGAAAATTTAATACAAACACCTCCAACTCTAACTATCTTCCCGGAATTATTTTACTTACCATTCCAGAATTCTTTTTACACGTAGGCGTAGTTTCAACGGATGTTTTTTTGACACTAAGCACTACTATTGTGATGCTTGCTTTTTGGAAAAGCATGCAAGAAGGAGCAACTAAAATATGGGGGTATTTATTTTTTGCTGGTCTTGGTCTAGGTCTTCTATCAAAAGGTCCTATCATTGGAATATTAACACTACCCCCCATTGTTATTTGGTGTCTAATTCAAAATAATTTATTGAAAGCATTAAAAACAGCCCCATGGTTATTGGGAGGACTATTGATGCTATTAGTCTCTTTACCGTGGTATATTCTTACAGAATTAGAATCACCAGGTTTTATTGATTATTTTATTGTAGGCGAACATTTTAATCGTTATTTCAATTCGGAATGGGTCGGTGATAAATACGGCTTTCCTAAACAACAACCCTATGGAATTGTTTGGGTTTTCCTATTAGTTTTTTGTATGCCTTGGTCAATTTTTCTGATCCATAGTGTTTTTAAAAAATTAAAAACAATTCATCAAAATCCTTGGGGACTCTTTTTACTTTGTTGGATGCTTTGGACCCCGTTTTTCTTCACTACATCAACCAGCCTAATACACCCCTATATCCTCCCAGCGACAATTCCAATTGCATTATGGATTTCTCACTTTTGGAGTTCTAATAAAAAGAGAATACTATATCTTGGAATTAGCATATCGATTCCTGTTATTTTACTTGTTGTTTCAATCACTGGATTTGCCAAGCCACTTCTTGAAAATAATACAGATAAATATTTAATAGAGCAAAGTGACTTTTTACCAGTTTTTGCACTTAACAACAAAACGTATTCAAGTCAATTTTATAGCAAAGGGAAAATTCTAGTTATTGATACACTGAGTCTAAAAAAAATGATCGTATCAAAAACTCCCTTCAATATCATAATAGAGCATCGTGTATTCAAACGATTGTCTCCTGAAATAAAAAATGGGCTTTACAAGAATAGTGAAAATAAGAAAAGAGGGATGTACATTCTTTCAGATTGACAAAAAAATCTTGAAGGATTACAGAGGTTTTATAATTATAATGAATAGGATCAAGATATTGAACGATACACAAAAGCGCCCTCGGAACTGGGTGTATTTTAAAAATATTTTAGTTTAAAAGACGATCAGAATGAAAGTCTACCCGTATAAAGGTTATAAGCTACTAATATAATAATGATCAGAAAGCCTTGAAAAATAATCTGAACTGGCGTGCTCCATTTTCTCATTTATTTACTTTTTTATCCATTGGGCCTCTCAAATGAATTATTAGGCCATTTAAAAAATTTCGCAACACTTGATCTCCACACTCCATATACTTTTCATGTCTTTCATTTCTAAAAAAAGCACCTAGCTCAGATTTAGTGATTTTATAATCAACTAAATTACAAATCTCAACAATTTGGTCGTCGCGAAGTTTATGTGCTACACGAAGTTTTTTAAAAATATCGTTATTACTTAATCCCATACCGCAAATCTACAAAGAAAACAACCCTAAATCTAATTAAAGATGCATTCCTAAAAACACAAAAAAATCGATTAAAAAGGGATAATTAGACAAAATAAAAATCAATAAAATAGAATTGCTTATTGATGTTTAGTATCCTCTAATAGTGGAATAGTTCGTTATGAGTTTGGCAAAAGCAACACTGAATTTAAAAACTAACAATAATTCTTGTGGAATCTCTTTATTTTCAGAAGAGCCAATGACGAGATTTGAACTCGTGACCTCTTCCTTACCAAGGAAACGCTCTACCCCTGAGCTACATCGGCGATAAATAAAAAAGAGAGCGAGAGACCGGGTTCGAACCGGCGACATTCAGCTTGGAAGGCTGACGCTCTACCAACTGAGCTACTCTCGCATTGTACTGACTAATCAGTGTTGGTACTAATTTTGTAAAGATAAGAAAAACAATTCTTAATCCTAACAAAATAAGCAAGTGGGGAGAGCAGGATTCGAACCTGCGAAGACGTAGTCAGCAGATTTACAGTCTGCCCTCGTTGGCCGCTTGAGTATCTCCCCTTTTTCAATGATCTTTTAAAAACTACTAGAGCTTTTAATATCTTCTGTAAACATACACAGAAGCAATTTATTTTATATAAGAGCCGATGGAGGGACTCGAACCCACGACCTGCTGATTACAAATCAGCTGCTCTAGCCAGCTGAGCTACATCGGCTTTTGAATTTTAGTTTCCCAAAATCGAATGCAAATTAAATGCTATTTTTTATTGTTTCAAAACAAAAAATTAAAAATTGTTGCTAAGCTTTAATTTTTTCTTTGCGACGCTTCAAAATTCGCTCTGCACTATCGGCTGCGGAGTCAATGGCTTCCTCGAATGTCTTACACATTTTCTTTACTACAACGTTCTCTCCAGGAATCTCTATTTTAAGCTCTGCCCATTTATTTATCTTGTCTGAAGTGTTCTCAACTTTTGTAAAACAGTGCATTTCTATAATCTGATTATAAAATGTTGTGAGTTTTCCTAATCGTTGTTGAGCAAATTCTTTAAGCGTAACATCAGCTGTATAGTTCACAGCTCTAAAATGGACATTTGACATAGATATTGATTTTAAAGGTTAAATTACTTATTCTTCTTTTCTCTTGGATGAGCACTCTTATAAACTTCCTTTATTTTAGCCATACTACTATGTGTGTAGTGTTGTGTTGCAGCAATGCTACTATGACCCAAGAGATCTTTTATTGAATTCAAATCAGCTCCCTGATCTAATAAATGGGTAGCAAAGCTATGACGTAAAACATGAGGACTTCTTTTTGTTTTTGTTGACACCTTACTAAAATAATCATTTACTGTAGCATAAACAAATGAATCTGTTAATTTAAAACCCTGCTGTGTAGTAAAAAATAAGCCCTCCTCACGGTCTATATTATTTCGTACTTGACAATCCAGCATAAGCTGCAGCTCAACCTTGATTTCTGGCAACAAGGGTATCAAACGCTCTTTATTTCTTTTACCTAAAACTTTAATCAATCCTTTAGACAAATCGACATTAAGTAATTTCAATTCGATTAATTCACTTCGTCTAATTCCGGTATAATAGAACAAGCTTAATATTGTCTTTTGTAAAACCCCCAAATAGGAATCTGGAAAATGACCAGAATCTAATAGTTGCGCAACCTCATCTTGAGAAAATGGAAGTTGTACTTGAGTAGCCATTTTTAGGGCTTTATGCTCTTTTAATGGGGAACTATCGATACTTCCTGTTCGCATAAGGAATTTGTAATAAGAACGCAAAACAGAGATCTTACGATTCACTGTACGGGTAGAATTTCCTTTTTGAATTAGCGAAACAATCCAGGATCGGATTTCGCTATAAGACACTTTCTCTAATGAAGCTTTGCTTCCCTCAGACAAAAGAAAAGCCTCAAATTGTTCCAGATTAGATTGATAAGCCTTTTGGGTATGCAAAGAAGACTTTTTCTCTAAAAGTATGTAATCTATGAAGGAAAGTATAGACATAAAAAAACGTTACCGTATAAAGTTAAAAACTTAAATAGGATAACGTTCTATTTGATGTTACAAAAAACTTAAATACTTTCGCTATCGCGTAAGTGTTGGATGTACTGGGCTTTTTGAATTTTTTGTCGATTTTGTACAGAAGGCTTAATAAATTGCTTTCTAGCACGTAACTGACGCATTGCGCCTGTTTTATCGAATTTTCTTTTAAATCGCTTTAATGCGCGATCAATATTTTCTCCGTCTTTAATTGGAATAATTAACATAATGTAGCACCTCCTTTCATAATGGTGGCAAATATAGGTAAAACAAGTTTACAAATCACAAGGTCTTTCAAGAACAATTTTAAAATAATTATTCGCTTAAAAGTTTACGTGAAATAACCAGTTTTTGAATTTCGCTTGTTCCCTCACCAATAGTGCACAACTTTGAGTCTCTAAAGAACTTCTCTACCGGAAAATCTTTTGTGAATCCATACCCCCCGTGAATCTGGACAGCTTCATTAGCTACTTTAACACACACTTCAGAAGCAAATAACTTTGCCATTGCACCTTGTTGTGTAACATTTTTACCTTGATTTTTCAACTCTGACGCTTTCTCAGTGAGTAAAACGGCTGCTTCAATTTCAGTTGCCATGTCAGCTAATTTGAAAGAAATACCCTGAAAACTACTAATTGGTCTTCCAAATTGTTTTCGTTCCTTAGAATACTTCAAGGAGGCATTAAAGGCACCTTTGGCTACTCCTAAAGAAAGTGCAGCAATAGAAATTCGGCCACCATCTAATATTTTCATTGATTGAATAAAACCATCACCTATGGGTCCCAATCTATTCTGATCGGGAATAATACAATTATCAAAAACCATCTCAGCGGTTTCAGAAGCACGCATCCCTAATTTATTTTCTTTTTTACCCGAAGTAAAACCTGGGGTTCCTCGTTCAACCACAAAAGCTGTCATTCCACGATTATCCCCTTTTTCACCACTCCGTGCAATTACCACAGCAATAGCTCCGGAAATACCATGGGTTATAAAGTTCTTAGTCCCATTTAAGATCCAATTATCCCCATCCTTTTTGGCTGTAGTGGACATTCCCTTGGCATCAGATCCTGTATTATGCTCAGTTAAACCCCAAGCTCCAATGGAAACTCCCGAACATAAATCAGGTAACCAACGATTACGCTGATCTTCCGTTCCAAAAGTATATATGTGATTTGTGCATAGCGAATTGTGAGCTGCAATTGAAAGTCCGATTGAAGGATCAACAATAGAAATTGTTTCAATTAAAGTAACATATTCATGATATCCCATCCCTGACCCTCCATAAGCTTCAGGAATCAACATCCCCATAAAACCTAGAGCACCAGCCTTTTCAAAAATATCTTTTGGGAAATACTGAGCCTCATCCCAATCCATAATATTTGGCTGGATGTGTTGAGATGAAAAGTCTCGAGCGGCTTCAAAAACCATTTTTTGGGTCTCTGAAGTAGTAATTTTAGGCTTTAATTCGAAATCAATCATTGGAATAATTTAATACAAATATAGTTTTATTCTTGCTTTTTTGTTTGGGAATTCATCAAAAAGTTCAGACAAAATAGCGGTTGTAACTAAAGTGTTTTTAGTTCTGTAAGCAATAATAGCTCTTGCCTCCTGACGAGACAAGTAGGGTGTTTTTTGCAACTCATCCAAAGAAGCAGTATTGATATTAAGCTTTACAATTTTTGGTGGGGTTTGAATATCAAATTGCTTGATCAATTTCTGAACAACCAAACTATCCAAGCCATAAACTTCATAACATTGATCCATCTCAGAAAAACCAGATAAATAAGTTCTATATTTAACAATACGCTCTGAAAGAGCAGGTCCAATACCCGATATTGCCTGAAGGGCTTTAACATCAGCTGTATTAATATCCTTTTTTATCAAACTTTTCGAAGGCGTTTTAAAGCTACTTTTTTGAATAAATTCAGGAAACTTAAACTGAGGTTTTAGCACTTCCAAAAGAGAATCTGAAATTCGTGATACCCTCTGAAATTCTTGAGCTGAATTAATCCATTTACCCTTTATTAGATAGTCCTTGAGACGCGTCAATTCACTTACTGAAAGTCCTAGGGTATAGGCCTTATAATCAGAAATGAAATTTGGGTTGAATGTAAAGTTTATCCCTGTTTTTACTTCTACTAAAAGCTGCAAGGAGTCTAACTTTTGCTCATTTAATAAAGTTGCCTCTAGGCTTAAAATTTGTTCCCCCTCAACCGAAGAAAAATACCTAAAAAACTGAACGGAAATCAAGCAAATAAGTAACACGAAAACAGCCCCTTGCTGTGGTTTAGACAATACAAATCGAGGCTGTTTTTGCATAAATAATTATCCCTTCTTTAGAGTTGCTATCGCTCCCAGGTACTTTCCTAACTCATCTTTAACTCTTGGGAATAAAATCAACAACCCAATCATGTTTGGAAAAACTAATGCTAGAATCATGGCATCTGAAAAAGCCCAAACAGAAGACATATCTCCGGCAGCACCAATAACAATAAACAATAAGAACATTAACTTATATACGATCTCAGAAACTTTACTTTTTCCAAAAATATACATCCAAGATTGGAGACCATAATAGGACCAAGAAATCATGGTAGATACTGCAAACAATACCACTGCAATAGTCAAAAAGGGTCCGGAAAATGAAATATATTTTGAAAAGGCAGCAGCTGTAATTCCTGCACCTTCAGAAGCAACTCCATTAATTATAACCACACCCCCTTCACCACCATAAGTAAAGACCGTATTATCACCATTAAAAATAATAATCACTAACGCGGTCATCGTACAAATGACAACTGTATCAATAAATGGCTCCAATAATGCAACCAAACCTTCAGAAGCTGGGTATTTTGTTTTTACGGCAGCGTGGGCAATTGAGGCAGAACCTGCTCCAGCTTCATTGGAAAATGCAGCTCTCCTAAATCCTGTTATTAATACGCCTAATAATCCACCCAATCCTGCTTGAGGATTAAAGGCTTGACTAAAAATCATTCCAAAAGCATCATCCACAAAACTAAAATTAGTGATAATGATATAAAGACAAGCAAGTATATACATTAACGCCATAAGCGGAACTACTTTTTCTGTAACAGAGGCTATTCTTTTTATTCCACCAATGATAATAACACCTACTACTATCATCATAATAATACCAATTATTGTTCTGGCATTTCCACCTGTCATTCCAAAAGACTCAACGAGTTGCATAGCCGCTTGATTGGATTGTGCAGCATTACCACCTCCAAAAGAAGCACCAATACATAGGAAAGCAAAAATAACTGCCAATGCCTTCCCTAAACGAGTAAAACCTTTTTCCTGAAGCCCTTTTGTTAAGTAATACATTGGACCACCATAGACTGTTCCGTCCTCACCAACATCACGATATTTTACCCCTAGGGTACATTCAACAAATTTGGTAGACATCCCTATGAGGCCACACAAAATCATCCAAAAAGTAGCTCCTGGTCCACCTACCGCTATAGCCAATGCTACGCCGGCAATGTTTCCGTTTCCAACAGTACCTGAAACCGCTGTTGCTAAAGCTTGAAAATGACTTACTTCTCCATCCTTACTTTCATCTGAAATAGTGCCTTTAATATCACCCGAGACGGCCAAGTCAGGATTCCCTGAACCGTGATCATCTACACTGTCATATTTTCCACGCACGGTATTTATCGCGGTCATAAAATGACGGACGTTAACAAAACCAAAATAAAAGGTGAAGAAAAGTGCTCCTCCTACTAGTAAAAATATGATGGTTGGGATTTCAGTCCCTGGAAAATTATGTAATATCAATCCCTCCCACCAGTTTGCAATAGGTGTAAAAGCATCATTAATTCGCTCATCCAAGCCCCGTTCCTGAGCAGATAAAGTGCTAGACGCAAAGATTAAAAAGAAACTTATAAGAGTAGATTTACTGAAAATTGGTTTCATATATAAAGTATAAATAGAAATTTAAGACCTCAATATCTTAAAAAGGAATAGAATAACAAACTAATCCTCCTTAAAGATTAAATTTTGTTTTTTATTGCTACTCCAATACAACGTTTATTAAGAGTTACATCGTTTGACAACAAGAGATTTTGGTGTACATTAATAAATTAGTTTCTTTTATTTATTTCATCAGGAAATTCACTCAAACACTATAATTCTAATAAGGGATTTCCTACAGGATCTTACCATGAGAAAATTCAAGCGAATACTAAACTTTCACAATGTAAAAACTCTTTAGTATCAAAGATCAAAAACTGAACTTCTTTTAGTGTAGATCATATCTTTTAATTTAAGCCAGAAAGCCAAAGTTAAATACATCAAAAAACCACCAATTAGAGTTGTGAAAGAAGCATAAATAAAAAACAAACGAACACTTTTTACCTTCATGCCAAGTACTTCAGCAAGTCGGGTAGAAACAGCAAAACCGTTCCGTTCAAAAAAAAGGCGAATTCTTTTTTGCTTAAACATAAGTTCAAATTTATACTTTTTTATTTGTTTGGTGAACTCTAATTTGACTTCATTAAATGAAAACCTACACGACAGGACAAACAAGATTTCTTTTGGCAATACTCTTTATACAAATGAAGTAGAGCTTGACTTGCTCCTGCATTTAAATGCGGTACACCATGATCAGTGAAATTTTTCAAAACACTATTTTGCTCTCTAGGCACCTTTGCAAACCATTCAAATAAATCTTCTTCTCCTGTTTTACCAAGATAGTTTGCATAAGCAAATCGAAGGGGGATGATTGTGTTAATCAACATCAAATTGAAAAAAGATTGTGTAATTCTTTTTGGTGATTTTTTCCCCACAATTGCAAAATTAAAGTGTGTATCCCAATAGTTTCCGGCTTTTACAGAAAATATTTCAAAACTTGTAGCTATATTTTTTTGCTCAATTAATTTCTGAAAAAGAGATGTATTTGCCGCATACAGTTGGGCAAATTGTGCAATCCTTACAGTTGGAAAATTTGCTGGCCTTAGACGTGCAAAATGAACTTTATCAATCGAGGGTACAGGCAATTTATATTTCACTTGTAAATAGCTGTGTGTTTTTTGCAAATCCGAATGATAAGAATCTTTTGCTATTCCTTCTAAAAGCCCTAGCTGACCCATCAAAAGTGCTTCTATGTTTTCTGGCTTTCCATTTAAATGGCGAATTACACTAAAGGGAATTTGCTTTGCCATAGAAAAAAAATTAGCCCCATTTTGATTCAAACCAAATCCCTTAGCCAATAAAATGAAAAGAACAGCCTCCCAATCATTTTTTGTGTCTTTTAAAAGAGTGTAGATGGAATCAAATCGATATTCCATTCGCTCGACCAACAATCGTTCCTGCCAATCCAACCAATTAGCGGTTAGGAATTGATCCATGAATTTTTCACAAGGAACAAAAAGTGGTTTTTTCAAAAAAGTCTTCTTGTAAAGCTCAAGCTCTTCGGCACTCACAAAATCGCGGAGCTGAATGGTAGGGATTGAGTTTCCATTGGGGTAACAAACATCCGAATCATTTTCCCAGACCACATGAAGAATCACCCCATCATAATTTGAATCCTTTTGATGCCCGTGGCGAAACCAATCAGAGGAAAGAACGTGCAATTCAACAGCTCCGTTCCAATGAAGTTCTTCAGAATAAATTTGAGCTGAAAAAAAATCAGGACCAGCACCAGAATTGGGGGTGCCGGGATCTAAAACAGCAATACGTCTAAGATCAGTTGTTGTCAAATTGTTCTTAGAGAATTTCTGAAAACGCCATAAGTAATGCAAAAATGCTTCTTTCATAAGTAGGTAAATCGTAAAATAATGGGGTGGGGCTAGTATCTACTATTTTGTCTTTTCACCTTGCCATTCCATAATTCCTCCCAAAAGATTGAAACAAGAACTCATTCCGTGTTGCTTAAATATCTGACAGGCCTGAGTGCTTCTTGCACCAGATCTACAGTAAACAAAATAGGTTTTTGATACATCTAATTCCGAAACACCTTCCATGAAACTATGGGGGTCACGAATATCTAAAAGCTTTGCATTAGGAATGTGTCCTTCCAAATATTCCTCAGAAGTTCTTACGTCTAAAATAATACTGTCTTTTGATGCAGCTTGTTGCGCTGACCATTCTTGTTGTGTTAAGTCCATTGTTAAATAAATTTTTACTAAAATACAACCAGTTCTTTATTCAAACAAGTTAAAAAAGTTTTGTTTATCAAAATAATCCTTTACATTTGTATATACAAATTTTGTACATACAAGTAATATGGAAACAAGAGAAGTAATCATAACGTTATTGAAAGCAAGTAGCAATGCATCAGAAAATTTGTCGCAGGCGATCAAACATTTCGGAATTTCAATTCAACAATTTAATGTATTGAGGATTTTAAGAGGGCAAAAAAGAGAAGCTGCAAACCTTTCAACAATTCAAGAAAGGATGGTGAATAAAATGAGTAACACTACCCGTTTAATTGATAAATTGATTGAAAAAGAATATGTAGAAAGAAGAATATGTAAAGAAAATAGGAGAAAAATAGAATTATTTATTACCAAAAAAGGGACCACGCTTTTAAATGAAATTGATCCCGTAATTGATCAATGTCAAGAGAAAATAGTCCAAAATCTTGATTACAAACAGAAAGACAATATGATTAAAATTTTAAAACAACTAAATACGTAAACTAACATGAAAACAACAACAACAACAACACTACTACTACTCTTAGCATTAACATTCAATGCATGGGGTCAAACAAAAGAAATGAGTATTAATCCTGAGGAAAGTTCAATTCATTGGCTAGCCAAAAAAGTTACAGGACAACACGATGGTACGATCAAAATAACTTCTGGAAGTCTTACCATGCAAAATTATTTGATTTCTGGTGGAAATTTTGAAGTTGATATGACATCAATCTTTGTTTCTGACCTTAATGGGGAATACAAACAGAAATTAGAAGGACATTTAAAATCTGATGATTTCTTTAGTGTGGACAAATTTCCAAAGGCTAATTTATTGATTAAAGAAACACGTCAAAAAATGCCAAATCATTATGAAATTAATGCTGACTTAACAATTAAAGGGATAACAAATCCTGTCAGCTTTGAAATGCACATTGAGGATAATGTGGCTATGAGCAAATTAATTATTGATCGATCTAAATTTGATGTTCGATATGGATCCAATTCTTTTTTCGAGAATCTTGGTGACAAAACAATTTATGATGACTTTGAAATTGATGTAACCTTAAAATTTTAATATTATGTTAGATAACAAAAAACCAAAATGCGCTTGCGGCAACACACAGAATCCTGATGGATATTGTGATGGATCGCATGCAAAAAAATAATTATTGTTCGGGGATTGGGATTATTACAATTTATACTATATTTGAATTAATGAACCGAACAATAATTTTTTTAAGCTGGTGGCACATGAATAACAACCGATATTCGTGAAAAACAACTGATTTATATAATACTATCTAAGGCTTGTCATCACGACAAGCCTTTTTTAATTATACCAAAATGAAGAAATTCAACTTACATACAGAACATAAAAAAATCTTAGCAGACACCCTTACTCCCGTAAGTGCCTATCTAAAGTTAAGAGATGTTTTTCCACATTCATTGTTACTAGAGAGTAGCGACTACCATGCTAACAATAATGACTTTTCCTATATATGTTGTAACCCTATTGCTTCCATAGCATTAAAAAACGGAACACTTGAAACGCTCTACCCCGATGGGACAAGCGATTCAATTATAATCGATGCCGCTACTGATATCCCTGAGAAAATTCATCAATTTTCTCAACAATTTGATAGTAAAAAATTTCCCTTTAAGTTCATAAGCAATGGGATTTTTGGTTACATCGCACATGAGGCTATTGATCAATTTGATAATATAGTCCTCAACAAATCAAAACCAGGACTTGACATCCCTGACATCTATTATGCTGTTTATCAAAACATAATTGCCATTAGTCTTTTCAATCATGAAGCACATTTATTTTCCCACGTTTATGAAGGGAACCATAATCTAGTTGAAATTGAACGCTTACTAAACACAAAAAATAGCAGCAAATTTAAGTTTGAAAAAATTGGAGAAAAAACATCTAACCTTACCGATAGTCAGTTTATTGATTTTGTAAATAAAGGAAAAGAACATTGCTTTCGTGGAGATGTTTTTCAGCTTGTACTTTCGCGTCGTTTTTCGCAGGAATTTAAAGGAGATGAATTTAATGTCTACCGAACCTTACGTTCGATAAACCCCTCCCCTTATTTGTTTTTCTTTGATTATGGTGATTTTAAAATTTTTGGCAGTTCACCAGAAGCTCAACTTATTGTTCAAAATGGTAAAGCAGAAATTCATCCCATTGCGGGAACATTCAAACGTACAGGAAACGATATAGAAGACGCTGCCTCAGCCAAAGAGCTGTCCAAAGATCCAAAAGAGAATAGCGAACATGTCATGTTGGTTGATTTAGCCCGTAATGATTTAAGTAGAAATGGATCCAAAGTGGTTGTCGAAAAAAATAGAGAAATCCAATTTTATTCTCACGTTATACATTTGGTTTCAAAAGTAACATGTACCATGAAGAAGGCTGCTAAAACCTTTAGGGTGGTTGCAGATACTTTTCCCGCTGGAACATTAAGTGGTGCACCAAAACACAAAGCGCTACAGCTGATCGACAAGTACGAGACAACGCAACGTAATTTTTATGGAGGTGCAATTGGTTATATGGATTTTGAAGGGTCTTTTAACCATGCCATTATTATTCGTTCATTTTTGAGTAAAAATCATCAATTACACTACCAAGCAGGTGCGGGAATTGTTGCTAAATCTAAACCTGAAAGTGAATTACAAGAAGTTTACAATAAATTAGGTGCCTTGGACAAAGCCTTAACTCTTGCAGAAGATGTATAACATAAAAAAAATAGATACATGAAAAAGGTTTTTGTGATTGACAACTACGATTCGTTTACTTATAATCTAGTGCATTATTTGGAAGAATTAGGTTGTGAGGTGATGGTCAAGAGAAATGACCAATTTAAATTGGATGAATTGGAAGCATATCCAATGATTCTTCTGTCTCCCGGTCCAGGCATCCCTGATGAATCTGGCTTATTGAAAGCAGCTATTGAGCGCTATGCTCCTTCCAAAAAAATACTTGGGATTTGTTTGGGTCAACAAGCAATAGGAGAGGTATTTGGAGGGTCACTTATCAATTTAGACAAAGTATATCATGGAATTGCAACATCAGTAACAATTACCGAAGAAGATATCCTTTTTAATAATCTTCCAAAAACTTTTACCATAGGACGTTATCACTCCTGGGTTGTCGCCACTCCCCTTCCAGAAGATTTAATTGCCACTTCTTTTGACGAGGAAGGACAGCTAATGTCACTCAGACATAAAACGTATGATGTAAGAGCAGTACAATACCATCCAGAATCAATTCTGACACCCAATGGTAAAAAAATATTAGAAAACTGGATAAATAGTTAATTATGAAAGCCATACTAAATAGACTCATAAAACACGAACAGCTCAGTAAAGAAGAGGCACGTCAAATGATTATAAACATTGCTGACGGACAGTATAATCCAACTCAAATTGCTTCTTTTTTAACTGTTTATATGATGCGCAGCATCAGCTTAGAAGAATTAGAAGGCTTCCGAGAAGCCCTTTTAGAGTTATGTATTGCAATTGATTTGAGTGAATTTGATGCCATTGATCTCTGTGGGACTGGAGGAGACGGAAAAGATACTTTTAATATCTCCACCTTATCTTCATTTGTTACAGCAGGTGCCGGAATAAAAGTAAGTAAACATGGGAATTACGGAGTCTCCTCCGGGTGTGGTTCCAGCAATGTTTTAGAAGCCTTGGGAGTTGAATTTTCCAATAATGCTGATTATCTAAAACGTTGTATTGAACAAGCAGGGATTTGTATTTTACACGCACCCCTCTTTCATCCTGCCATGAAAAATGTAGCTCCCGTCAGAAAAGATCTAGGCGTCAAAACTTTCTTTAATATGTTAGGACCTTTGGTTAATCCCGCTTCTCCTAAAAACCAATTAACGGGTGTTTTTAATTTAGAATTAGCCCGGTTATATCACTATTTACTTCAAAAAACTAATACCAAATTCACCATCTTGTATGCGCTAGATGGATATGATGAAATCTCTTTGACGGGTGCAGCAAAAGCCTTTAGCAATTCATCTGAACGTTTGCTAACCCCACAAGATTTTGGTTTACTTCCGCTTGAAGCTAAACAAATTGCAGGTGGAGATAACGTTGCTTCTTCAGCAAAGATTTTCATGAATGTCATTCAAAATAAAGGAACACAAGCACAAACCGATGTGGTCTGCGCCAATGCAGGAGTTGCCATTGCCACTGCTTTAGATCTTACTCCGATAGAAGGTTTTGAAAAAGCAAAAGAATCATTGAGTAATGGAAACGCATTAAAAGCACTTTCTACACTTCAAAACCTGAGTAAAGCATGAGTATTTTAGACCGAATAATTACTGATAAAAAAATAGAAGTTGCTCAACGCAAAAGTCTTTTCCCTTCTTCTTATTGGGAGGCCTCCCCGCTCTTTGACCGAGAATCAAATTCCCTTGCAACTCGTTTACGATCCAGTACTTCAGGAATTATTGCAGAACACAAAAGACGTTCGCCTTCCAGACAAAACATTAACAGTTCCCTTTCTGTAAATGAAGTAGCAATAGGCTATGAAAATGCAGGAGTTTGTGGTATGTCGGTCCTTACGGACGGAAAGTATTTCGGTGGCTCTCTAGATGATCTTGTCCTTGCACGTTCCGTAACTGATTTTCCATTATTGCGAAAAGAATTTATTGTAGATGAATACCAGTTAATTGAAGCAAAAGCCCATGGCGCAGATTTGATTTTACTAATTGCTGCTGTATTGACCAGAGAAGAGATTCAACAACTTTCAACAGTTGCTCAAAGCCTGGGGCTTGAGGTATTATTGGAAGTGCACAATTTGAAAGAGCTAGAAAAATCAATTATGCCTAGTCTAGATATGTTGGGGGTCAACAACCGGAATTTAAAAACCTTTGAGGTATCCTTGGAAACAAGCAGAAAATTAGCTGAAAAAATACCTTCAGAATTTGTCAAAGTATCCGAAAGTGGTATTAGTGAAATAAGCGCTATTCAAGATTTAAAAAACTATGGTTATGAAGGTTTTTTAGTTGGAGAAAATTTTATGAAAACGGACAGTCCTGGTCAAGCAGCAGAGGATTTTATTAAAAAATTAAAGGCATGAAACTAAAAGTATGTGGCATGCGCCAACAAGAAAATATTGAAGACCTTTCACGTTTAGCTCCCCACTACATGGGTTTTATCTTTTGGGCATCTTCTAGTCGTTATGTAGAGGGGGACACACCCAACCTCCCCGCCTCTATAAAAAAAACTGGGGTATTTGTTGATGCAAGCATAGATTATATTCAATCTATGATTAGCCAACATAAGCTTCAAGCTATTCAATTACATGGAAATGAAACGCCCAGTTATTGTGCGCTTGTACAAGAATTTGGCACGGAAGTAATCAAAGCTTTTTCAATTAAAAATACGTTTGATTTTTCAGTACTAGAAGCCTATGAAAACTGTTGTGATTTTTTCCTTTTTGATACCAAAGGGGAATTGCCAGGAGGAAATGGTTATGCCTTTGATTGGAATATTTTGAACGCCTACCCTTCCCAAAAACCATTTTTCCTGAGTGGGGGGATTAGCAAAGAACATACTACCCAGATTAAAAGTATATTAAATACAGATTTACCCCTATATGCTATTGATGTAAATAGTAAATTTGAAATCGCTCCAGCAATTAAAAATATTGAACAATTAAAACAATTTAAAAACGAATTGTATGAATTATAATGTAGATGAAAAAGGGTATTACGGAGATTTTGGAGGAGCCTTTATCCCTGAAATGTTGTATCCTAATGTGGATGAGTTACGTGAAAACTATTTAAAAATTACGGCAGAGCCTGAATTCAAAAAAGAATTTGATGCTTTATTAAAAGACTATGTTGGACGTCCCACACCGCTTTATTTTGCAAAACGCCTGTCAGAGCGCTATAAAACGAAAATCTATTTAAAAAGAGAAGATTTATGCCATACTGGAGCGCATAAAGTGAACAACACCATTGGACAAATTTTACTAGCAAAACGTTTAGGAAAAACTAGAGTCATTGCTGAAACAGGTGCAGGTCAACACGGTGTTGCAACGGCAACTGTTTGTGCCTTAATGGGCATCGAATGTATTGTTTATATGGGAGAACTAGACATAAAGCGTCAAGCACCTAATGTTGCAAGAATGAAAATGTTAGGCGCCGAAGTGCGTTCTGCACAATCGGGAAGTAAAACTCTTAAAGATGCAACCAATGAAGCCATTCGTGACTGGATCAACAATCCGGTAGATACCCATTACATTATAGGATCCGTGGTTGGACCCCACCCTTACCCCGATATGGTAGCTCGTTTTCAATCAGTTATTAGTGAAGAAACTAAATGGCAGCTTGAAGCCCTAGAAGGCCGTGACTATCCCGATCATGTCATTGCGTGTGTGGGGGGAGGAAGCAATGCTGCGGGGCTCTATTATCATTACCTTAACGATCAACGCGTAAATATTATTGCAGTTGAAGCAGCTGGAAAAGGAATTGACTCCGGGGAAAGTGCAGCCACATCAGCACTTGGAAAAGAAGGAATTATTCACGGAAGTAAAACACTCCTCATGCAAACTCCTGATGGACAAATTACGGAACCCTATTCTATTTCTGCTGGACTAGATTACCCGGGAGTAGGACCGATGCATGCACATTTATTTAGAAGCAAAAGGGCAGAATTTATTTCTATTCCCGATCAAGAAGCCATGGATTGGGGATTGACCCTCTCACAAATGGAAGGAATTATTCCTGCCATTGAGACAGCCCATGCTTTTGCCGCACTCGATGTTCGAAAATTTGAACCTGAAGAAATTATTGTGTTTAATTGTTCTGGACGTGGTGACAAAGACCTAGAAACATACATTGATTATTTTAAATTGTAATGAATAGAATCGATCAAAAATTCCAAGAAGACAAAAAACTATTGTCCATTTATTTTTCAGCTGGTTTTCCAAACCTAGAGGATACCCTTCCAATATTAAAAAACTTGGAAGCGGCTGGCGTAGATATGGTTGAAATAGGTTTGCCATTTTCCGATCCCCTTGCCGATGGCCCAACGATCCAAGAAAGCTCCACCCAAGCTTTACGAAATGGAATGACCACTGAAAAATTGTTTACTCAACTTAATGGAATACGGGAACATATTAATATTCCGCTGGTTCTGATGGGCTATTTTAATCCTATGATGCAGTATGGCATTGAAAAATTCCTTCAGCGCTGCTCGGCATTAGGTATAGATGGTCTAATTATTCCTGACTTACCCGTTGATGTATATCATGAAGAATACAAAAGCCTGTTTGACAAATATGGATTATATAATATGTTCCTTATTACACCACAAACCTCAGAGGAACGTATTCGTTATATTGACCAAGTCTCCAATGGTTTTATCTATATGGTATCAAGTGCAGCGGTAACAGGAGCGCAAAACACTTTTGGAAATACACAAACTGATTATTTCAAACGTATTGCAAAAATGACCCTTAAGACTCCAACTGTGGTCGGCTTTGGAATTAGTAATGCGGAGACCTATGAAGCTGCTAGTAAATATTCTCGAGGAGCAATTATTGGGTCTGCGTTTATTAAGTTTTTAGAAGAAAACGGAGTGGATCAGATTGGAAAATTTGTTAAATCTATTCGTGATTAACTAGATTTCGTCTTTTCTGGAACGTTTAAAAAGACCCTCCCATATTGTTCAACACGAAAATCAAAAGTAGTATACTTTGGATTTTCCAGCTTAGCCGCCTTGTAAGCCTGACTACTTCCTATGGAACGATTTGCCGCTCCTGACGGTGCGGTAAGACTATGGGTTACATATACCTTACTTGCATACTCAAATTGGTGTTTTCGAGGTGTATTATTGTTAATACACTCATACTTAAGGCCTGCTTGTTTTAATATTTTTCTGAAAAAATATTCAGGTCCATTTTTGCTGTTTCCTCCAGTAAAAATGAGCGTTTGTACACTAGGAAATTTTTCTAATATACCCAAGATATTGCGTAATTCAGGGTTTTGCATTCCCAGATCGGAGGCGTCAACTTTATCACGGTAGGCCGCATTTACAATATCACATATCCCAATTTTTTCCTTTCGTAAAAAGGATTTACGCTGTTCTACAGCAAAGAGTGTATTTTTATAGACCAAATCAAGAGAATAAAGTTGATCCCATATTTTCCAGAGCATTCCATTGCTACTGCCATAACAAAAATCTACATCTTGATCATTTAAAACACCTATAGTAAATCGAGGTGGGGGAAGTGTACCCACGATTAAGCGATTCGAATCAGGAAAAATATAAGGCGGATAGGGGTGGCTATGGTAAAACATTATACCACACTCCCTTGACAACTGCTTCCTGAACCAGCAGTACATCCATAACAATGTTGTGAAATGCAAATGGTACGATCTTGAAGTTGCTCTTCATTAAAATCATCCAAATGTTGAACGGGACTAGCCACTTTTAAATCTAACATTTGATTAAAATCACAATCGTAAAGGTAGCCATCCCATCGTACGGACAAAGTATTGGTACACATGACATTATCGAGTGCTTTGGGATTATAAGCTTCAACTAATGCATACATATAATCTTCATAGTTTTCTGAAGCGACGAGGAAATCTAAAAACCGACTTATAGGCATGTTTGTAATGGTAAAAAGCTGGTTAAAATCAATATCGAAATCGGCTTTTAGTGCCTTTTTAAAATCACGCTCCAAAGCTTCTTGATCGCCAGGTAAAAAAGCTCCTGAGGGATTGTAAACTAAATCTAGAGCTAAGCCTGAATCGGGTTGCCCATAACCTTCAGCATTTAGTTTCTGTATCGCTTCTATAGATTTTTGAAAAACGCCATCGCCACGTTGACGATCTGTCTTTTCTTTTTTATAAAAAGGTAAAGAAGAAACAACATGAATATTATGTCTCTTAAAAAACTCAGGAAGGTCATAATACTTTTTATTGGCTCGTAGAATAGTCAAATTTGATCGTACAATAAAATCTTTAATACCTGTTGCAGCTGCACGTTCAACAAACCATCTAAAATCGGGATGCATTTCTGGAGCACCTCCAGTCAAATCAAGGGTATGTACGGAAGTCGTTTCAATTATTTTTAGACATTTTTCAAGAGTTTCTCTGGTCATCATTTCCTTTCGGTCAGGTCCGGCATCAACATGACAATGTGCGCATACTTGATTGCACATATAACCCATATTCATTTGTAAAATTTCTAACTTTTTGGGCTGTAAAGAAGATTTTCCCTGATGCGCAATACGCTCAGAAAATAGAGGGAGTTCACCAGAGGAAAACATGCCACCACTCAATAAATCTAGCTGTTTTTGTGTTGAGGCAAGTGTGCTCTTTTTTGCTTTTAATGATTTTGACAGCATTACATACTCCGTTTATTATACACGTCCATCATTTGAACACCATGAACAAGAGAGGCACCTCCACGGATAGCACCTGCTACATGAACAGCTTCCATCATTTCAGCTTTATCAATTCCCCGTTTTAGTCCATCTTGAGTGTAGGCATCAATACAATAGGGACATTGAACTGTATGTGCAACAGCTAGTGCTATTAAAGATTTTTCTCTTGCAGTAAGAGCACCTTCATCAAAAACACTGTTGTAATAGTCAAAGAATTTTTCTCCTAATTCTGGTGACCAATCACTTATATTTTTAAATTTCTTTAAGTCTTGACTTTGATAATAATTATCATTCATTCTATATCCATTTAGTTATTACTCTAATTCCTATTCAAACCTACTCGATTTTTCCTTGTTAACAAGAACTCAATTATTGTTTTTAAAAAGTAAAACATTTAATTTATTATTTTTAAAAAATAAAAGTATTTTTGTCCAAGGAGATCTCGCCTATACAAGTTCATGGAGTGAAAAAGGTATACAAGTCACTGACATATCAGATCCCACCAACCCAATTGGTGTTGATAATTTAAGAAATGGAGAAGCAGATGCTAAATTGTTTGGAGCAGCTACCGTTTTTGTTAAAGGAAACTACCTTTACGCGTTAGCTGCAAGACAAGACGCCTTTCAGGTAGTATCTTTAGGTAAAAATAAACTTTACGGCATGGAAGTAGGTTCGCTAGATGTGGGTTCGATTCATGTAGGAAACCTTGCACAATTTGGCAACCATGTAGATATAAGAGGAGGGTTATCCGTTTCAGCTTCTACCAATATTCAGGGAAGTCTGAGTGTAGCAAAAGAATTTATTGATTCAAATGGGGATGGAGGAGACGCAGGACAGGTTCTTTCAGCCATAAAAACAGGTACAGGTACAAGCACAATAACAGGAACCAAGTGGATATCCAAAAACGTTACTAACTTAAGAGTTGTGGATAGTGATAGCACACTAGAAATTACGGATGGAACCCTTATCATTAGTGGTGTGAGTACTGATACTATTACAATCACATTGCCGCAAGCAAACACATTTACTGCTGGAAGCTACTACACTATAAAACGTCTTGATAATGGGGCAACACCCAGTTCAGTTAGTTTATTAGGAGATGTATCCGACACTATCGAAGGAGGTACCAATACGTTTACAATAACTGCAGATAAAACTGCTATTGTAATTCAAACAGATGGAATCAATCAATGGTATATACTTTCAAACTATTAAATAAAATCTTGATTGAAAACAACCCAATTCAATAAAAAAGGGTTCTAAAGAACCTTTTTTGACCGGGAGAGTGTTGTTGTTCACAAAAACGCTTATTTAAAGTTTCCACAAATCCAGATCTTCCCCGAAAGAGTATAAAAACAATTTTGGGGTCTGTTGGGTTACATTTTCCAAAAATAAACCGGTTTCAAAATTGTATTAAAATAAAAACTTGCATACCCTTCCAAGGAAATTTTGGATATAAGGGGGTTTAGAAGACTATTTTAAAATCAATTTAACTTTTTTTTACACAAAACGATATCAGTATCTTTGATGTATGAAAACTAGGGCAGCAAACAACAATCTAACTTTAATGGTCTCGTAAAAAACCGAAACAAACATTAAACTATGGATTCTTTACTCCTTGTATTTGCAAAAACACCTATTGCAGGAACCATAAAAACTCGATTGGCAAATAGGATCGGTACAGAGAAGGCGCTCTGGATCTACAATCAATTATTAAAAAAAACTGCTGTAACACTAAAAGAAATTAGCCCGAAGGTTGTGGTTTTTTACAGCGGAGAACACCCCAATTATTTTGAACCCTATTTTAGTGCCCATAAAAAAATACCCCAGCAAGGTTTCGATCTAGGAGAAAGGATGGAGGGCGCCTTTCAGTGGGGTTTTGATGAAGGTTTTAAAAAGATTATTGTTATTGGAACTGATTTATGGGAGGTAAATGACAGTCTTTTAAAAAAGGCTTTTGAAAAGCTAGAAACACACGATTATGTCATTGGACCTGCTCTGGACGGGGGTTATTATCTATTAGGCATGAAGACGTGTACTCCTAGCCTTTTTAAAAATAAAAAATGGAGTAGTGAAACCGTTTTAGCAGCTACCCTTTCAGATTTAAATGAAAATACAGTTTTTCTTTTGGAAGAAAAAAACGATATTGACACCCTTGAGGATTTAAAAAATACGCCTGAATTATACCAAGGCTTAAAGCTAAAATTTAATGATCGAAAAGAGTAATGAAAGCCTATCCTTTCTCCAAAAAGAAGGAATAAAAAATGTACGCATCGGGATTGTACTCGGTACCGGTATGCATGATTTAGTTAGGCACATAGAAATTCAAAAAAGTATTCCCTACGCACAAATACCGCATTTCCCAACCGCAACGCAAGAATTTCAAGAAGGTATATTACATTACGGCACTTTGGCAAGTAAAAAAATATTGATTTTTCAAGGACGCTCTCATGCCTATGAGGGTTATAATTATTTTGAAATCACCTTTTTCGTTAGGGTATTTAAACTACTCGGAGGTTCTGAACTCATTTTAAGTAATGCAGCAGGAGCAATCAATCTAAACTTCAAAAAAGGAAAATTGATGCTCATCCAAGATCACATTAATTTACAAGGAGGGTCTCCCCTCGCCCTAAAAAATGGCGCCGCTTTAGGAGAACGTTTTGTGGACATGAGCGCTCCCTACGATAAAGAATTAGCTCAGAAAACACTCGCTATTGCAGAAGATGAAAATATCTCCCTAGCACAAGGGGTCTATGTGGCAGTAGTAGGTCCCCAACTAGAAACAGCTGCAGAATATCGCTACCTAAAAATTATTGGTGCCGATGCCGTGGGGATGTCTACCGTTCCGGAGGTGATTGTTGCTCGACAACTTGGAATTAGAGTATTAGCGCTCTCTGTTATTACAGATGAGTGTGACCCAGATAATCTACAACCGATTAATATTCCTGAGATCATGGAGCTCGCAAAACAAGGTCAGAGAGATCTTATAAAAATTGTTAAAGGGCTTGTTGCTAGTCTTTAATTCTTCTATATTCCATAAAAATTTTCTATGAGCTATCTAGAAACCACAAAAGACGTTTATAAAGATGCCGCATTAACTCCTGATATAGGTCTGTGTTGCACCACTACCCCTATATGGCAATTTCCTGGCCTCAGTATTCCTATACGAATGCAAGAAATGAACTATGGCTGTGGGAGCACCGTGCACCCCAGAGACTTGGTAAATAATCCAAAAATTTTATATGTTGGCGTTGGTGGAGGCATGGAACTATTGCAATTCAGTTATTTTTCAAGACAGAGAGAAGGAGTGATTGGAATTGATGTAGTAGATGAAATGCTCACCGCTTGTAAAGATAATTTTGTAGAGGCAGAAACTCAAAATGAATGGTTTCAAAAAGACTTTGTACGTTTAATCAAAGGAGATGCACTTCAGCTCCCTGTGGACAATAACACAATAGATGTTGCTGCTCAAAATTGTCTCTTCAATATTTTCAAAATGGAGGAACTTAAAAAAGCGCTTCAAGAGATGTATCGTGTACTCAAGCCTCATGGACGTTTGGTAATGAGTGATCCAATCTGTGAACAGCCTATGAATGAAACCCTACGAAACGACAACCGCTTGCGTGCTTTATGCCTTTCAGGATCCATTCCGTTGCATGACTATATCAAAATGTTAACCGATGTAGGTTTTGGAACAATTGAGATAAGAGCAAAACGTCCTTACCGTATTTTAGATTCAAAACATTACCCGACACAAGAAACTATCTATATCGAGAGTGTTGAAGTATGCGCCATAAAAGATCCAATGCCCATAGACGGTCCTTGTGTCTTTACAGGAAAAACAGCGATTTATTTTGGCGATGAAAAATTCTTTGATGACAAAAAAGGGCATGTTTTACTCCAAAACCAACCTTTGGCAGTATGTGATAAAACAGCTAAAGCCCTATTGGACTCAAATAGAAAAGATCTTTTCCTATCCCCTTCTACCTTTCACTATGATGGAGGTGGCTGTTGTTAAACACCTAAAATAAAAAAAATGAAACCTACTTTTTACCTGCTTCTTGCCTTTTTAAGTTTTTCCTTAAACGCTCAAAAAAACATCCATCACCGATGGGATAGAATGCTGCAAGAATATGTAGACGAATCCGGTCAAGTAAACTATAAAAGTTGGTATCAGAATCAAGATAACCTGGATGCGTATATTAAAACGCTATCCAATTTACCACCGCATGAAAGTGATTCTAAAAATTCTAAATTAGCCTATTGGATCAATGCTTATAATGCCTTGACAGTTCAGCTTGTCTTAAAAAACTATCCTTTAGAAAGTATAAAAGATATTAAAGACCCCTGGGAAATAAAATGTTTTAATACTCAAGAAAAATCCTACACACTAGGAGAGATTGAACATGAAATTCTACGTAAAATGGAAGAACCCAGAATTCATTTTGCAATCAATTGCGCTTCTCAGTCTTGTCCTAATTTGTGGAATAAAGCATTTCAAGAAAAGCAATTAGAAGCACAGCTGGTATGTGTCACCGAATCTTTTTTGAAGGATAAAAGTAAAAATGAAATTTACCCCACTCGGTTAAAATTATCTCGAATCTTCTTGTGGTTTGGCAAAGATTTTGGATCAAAAGAAGAGCGCCTCGAATTTATTCAGCGTTATTCAGGAGTACGCCTGTCCAACCCTAAAATTGATTATTTACCCTATGACTGGAGCCTTAACAAATAAACCAAGACTCTCCATCATTGTACCCGTTCTAAATGAAATTGATTTCATTTCAGATTTCATTTCCCACTTAGAAAATGTCCTCAGCTCACCACAAGAAATAATTTTTGTGGATGGGTATAGTTCAGATGGCACATGGGAATTTCTACAAACCCAGAAAAAAGAAAATACTTACCAGACCCAGTCGGGAAGAGCATATCAAATGAATTTTGGTGTAACAAAAGCAACATGTGAATGGCTCTATTTTGTTCATGTGGATAGTCGATTACCACAAGATTTTGATGCAATGATTATCGCTCAAATGGCACAAGGGGCTAAAGCAGGCTGTTTTCGTTTGAAATTTGATGTTTCTAATTGGATTTTAAAATGTGCCGCCGCCGGGAGTAAATGGAATATTCTATTGTGTAGAGGCGGTGATCAGACCCTATTTGTAACCAAGGAAATTTTTGACAAGATAGAAGGTTTTAATACCAATTACATTGTTTGTGAAGACATTCAGTTTGTGAAAAAACTTTACGAAAAGGTGCCTTTTACAGTCCTCCCCCATTTTGTAATCACCTCATCACGAAGATTTTATAAAAATGGAATCTACCCTTTACTATTTCATTTTGGCATGATTCATATTTTACACTGGATGGACGCTAGACCCCATGTGCTTTATAAGTATTATTCTCGAAATATTAATTAATACCTAAGCTTATCCCTTTAATAAGTGATAAGGAGTGAAAATAAAAAGATATAAAATACTACATGAAATTATAAAAATGATGAAATACAAAATGCCACTAAACCAGTCATAATGTCCTTCAAATTGAGCAATAATTTTATATAAAATAAAAAGACATATAACAACGTAAATAAAAAAAAGTAGGTAGATCATGAATTGGGGTTATTAGATTAATAATTTTAAGTTTTTGGTGAATGAATTACACGTTGTGGGAAAGGAATTTCAATTCCTGCTGCATCCAAAGCTTTTTTTCCTTGCTCGTAAACATCAAAATAAACTTCCCAATAGTTTTTCGGTTCGGTGTAAGGTCGAACAGCAAGATTTACAGAGGAATCCCCCAGTCCGTTTACTCCCACAAATGATTCTGGGGATTTAAGAACCATGGGATGATCCATCATTACTTTATTTAAAACATCCTTGGCTTTATCAATGGACTCCCCATAACCAATACCAAATTCTAAATCAACGCGTATGGTTCCCTCAGTTGCATAATTTGTGATTTCATTATTAGCCACTGCGCCATTGGGAAGAAGTACCGTTTTATGATCCGGTGTCAATAAAATGGTAACGAAAATTTGAATTTCCTTAACGACACCTATATACCCTTGGGATTCGATAAGATCTCCTGTTTTGAAAGGTTTAAAAACAAGAATCATAACGCCTCCAGCAAAATTTTGTAGTGTTCCACTCATGGCCATTCCTACTGCAAGTCCTGCAGCTGCCAAAAGAGCAATGAATGAAGTCATTTCAATCCCTAGCATTCCCAATACACTGATGGCTAATAATACCTTTAGAATCACCGAAATCAAACTGTGCAAAAAGGTTTTAAGGGAAGCGTCTAATTTACTTCGTTCAAACATAAGATTGACCCCTTTACCAAGGAGTCGTATTAACCATAGACCAATGATCCATACTAGAATTGCCCCAATTATTTTTGGGCCATAATAAAAGGTAAAGTCAATAAAACTTTCGTAAACTTTTTGGAAATTTAAATTCATGTGATTTGATATTAAGTACAGGTTTCTATAAGTTTTGGTAAGATGAAGTCCCACCCTTGTTGACAGGATAGGTGTCTTTTTTCACCAGAGGTAATCGTGTTAAAATCACCTTGTTTGATTGAAAGTAGTTCCTTCTGGAACGGTTTCTAAATTGTAATACAACCTTGAAACCTCACTAGGATATTCCTCAGTAGCTTGATGAATTATTTCTAAAGTGATTTGTTCATAAGGATTATGAACCACTACATTAGCAACAACATGATCATGCCATGAGCCATCTTCTAATTGATCACTCCAAATTGCTTTGGAACCCAACTCCCAACTTGAATGAAGTTGACAATTATACATATACCGTTGCGTTAATTCAGGCAAGGTGAGTACATCCCAAACTTTTTCCTTTGTAATAGGAACCGTTATCGAAACTTTAGCCCATAAAGAAGATGTATTGCTTTTCACTTTTTCTATTTAAAAAAAATGAATGAATAATAACACTTACGTGAAAAAGAGCTGAATAGTAGGTTCATTGATTAGGATTGATTTGGTTATACCAATATACGAATTAATTTTTTCAAAAATTGTACTTTAGCTTTATGACTTCAAATAAACCCAAAAGTTCTATTGTCATTATTGGAAATGGAATTTCTGGCATAACAACTGCTAGACATATTCGTAAGCAATCGAATGTCGAAATCACAATTATTTCTGATGAGAGCCCCTATTTTTTTTCTCGCACAGCGCTGATGTATGTCTATATGGGACATATGCAATTTGAACATACACAGCCCTATGAAAATAATTTTTGGGAAAAGAATAAAATTAGTCTAGTTCACAAAAGAGTAGCCAAACTCATAAGCGAAAAACATATGCTTGCTTTTGAAGATGGTTCTTCAATAGTCTATGACAAATTAGTAATAGCTACTGGATCCAAGCCCAACCGATTTGGGTGGCCTGGTCAAAATCTAAAGGCTGTTCAGGGATTATATCACAAACAAGACTTGGAACAATTGGAAGCCTGGAGTGGGTCTATCAAATCTGCAACTATTGTTGGTGGGGGACTCATTGGAATTGAGCTTGCAGAAATGCTACACAGCCGAGGAAAGAAAGTTCACTTTCTAGTACGGGAATCTAGTTTTTGGAATGCAATTTTACCTGAGGAAGAATCAGAAATGATCAATCAGCACATCCGCTTACATGGAATTGATCTTCAACTTGAAACTGAATTAAAAGGTATTGAATCCAACGAGGAAGGAAGGGCAAAAGGGGTTCACACCACAAGAAATGAATTTATTGAATGTCAATGGGTTGGACTCACTGTAGGCGTTTCTCCAAACATAGATTT